>JACCDM010676928.1_pt1 | contig 18619 bp, 15 predicted proteins | sample 7445851 | NCBI WGS metagenome assembly JACCDM01 (sample SAMN15323438, study PRJNA562643) | freshwater metagenome | isolation source: river surface water | place: USA:Blue River Watershed | collected 2017-08-16
CGTTGAAGGTCCGCAAATGGCACTGTGTCATGACGGGCACCAATGGTGAGCGTTGGCACGGTGATTTTGTGCAATTGGTCCCACCGCTCCCAGTCCTTGAGATTGCCCGTGACCTGGAACTCACTCTTGCCCTGCATCTGATTATATATTTTCTGATTGGCGTGCATGAGGCTGCGCATGATCGAGTCTGGCCATGGCTGCAAACGACAGATCACTTGCGGGTAAGCATCCTCCATCATGATCCGCATATAATCCGGATTGTCGTAATCTTGCGCTGCCTCAAGCTCTTCCAGTCGGGCCCTGTTCTGGGGCGAGAGCAGCGCCTTGAGTGCTGGAATATTGGCAAGATAAGATTGGATGCCCGCAGTCATGTTGGAAATGACCACAGCACGTAAATGCTGCTGGTATTTCAGAGCATAGTCAATTGCCAACATGCCGCCCCAAGAATGTCCCAACAGGACAAACTGCTCAAGGCCCAACCCTTGGCGTACTTCTTCAACTTCCTCCACAAAGCGCGGCAGCGTCCACAAAGCGGGATCGTCTGGCTGGTCCGAATAAGCCGAACCAAGCTGATCATAATAATAAAATGTGATCCCGGCTTGCGGGAGGAAATCTTCAAAGCATTCGAAATATTCATGCCCAAAGCCCGGCCCGCCATGAAGCAGCAGAACTTTAAGGCCATCATTGCCCGCCGGACCGACGCGCTTCGTCCAGACTTTATATTTGCCTCCCATAACGGGGAGCATGCGGATGCCCGCTGTGCGAATGCCCGGAGGATTTAGAGCGCGTTGGTCGGACGCTGCTGCTGCGCGCGCCTTGAACATTGACGCCGCCAGCAACGCCGTCGCGCTGTAAAAGAAATTTCGCCTGTCCATGCCTCTCTCCTCCACCCCATAGGCGCACTCCAGCAATCGAGTTAAGCCCACCGGGGGCACCTAAAAATGCGCAGCGCACGTGCAAATGCAAGTCCGCCCGCCGCTCCCGCGGCGAGCGGATCTCGATTATTTGTAGATGATTTTGCGGAAATCCTGCGAACCAAACATTGTCCGCATCGATTCATAATTGGTCACAATCGCATTGCGTTTATCCTGCGCCAGTCTCGCTTTTAGCGCAGCGTCAATCTTGCGATACATTGCCTCATCGGGATCGCTTACCGCGGCACTCGGCGCCTTCTGGATCAACATAACATTGAAATCCCGGCTATAGGCCGTGTTGCTGACCATTATGGAACAGTCGAGCATGATGCCTGCCTTTTTACCCTCTTCGCAAACGGGCACCCAAGTCTGCTTTAACCCCATGAGATAGTCATCCATGCGGTTGGGGTTCACATTGACAAAGGTCACACTCCAAATCTCTTTTGTGGCAGTGTAATCCTTATATTCTTCGGCCATGGCGCCGCTTGCGGCCAGTGCCAGTGCGCTGGCCAAAACCTTCTTAAACATCTCTCTCTCCTCAACATTACACCTCTCACGGGCACACAAAGTGTTGATCATAAATGATAACATCTCAAGAGAGAGAACATACCGAAACGGTTAGTTTGGATTTCTGCAAACCACGGCGGGGGGCGAAGACCCGAGCGGGCGGCTCAAGCCCCGGCAAGTCAAATGGCTCTCAGGTCAAGGCCATAACTGCCGGCAGAAAATGGAAAGTTATAGCCTTTTGGCGCGCCATGCGGAATGAAGATGAGAACGGCTATGCCATCCGCATCTGGTCGCGTCGCAGGGGTGTCTGAGCACGGCTGCGCTCAAAGACAGCTCAACGCATCACGTCGCGCAAATAACTTCGCGGCAGGGCTGCATGGATCAAAGCGGATGCGACACAGGGTGCGGCCAATATTCTGATCGCCTCCGCCAGCCCCAAAGCATCTGCAATACAGCCCGTAAGGATTGGACCCGGCGCCAAACCAAGCAGATTATTCTCCAATGTCAGCGTTCCGAAGGCTGATCCGTGGATCGCCAAGGGCGTCAGATTGGCAACCATCGCCCCCACGAGGCCGACTGCTCCGGCAACAGCGGCCAGCGAGTTGGCGCAGCTTCCCTGTCCTGCGTCAGATGCTATACCGCGCCGCGATACACTGCTCCCCATGGTATCAGACTTTTGACTAATGGCTCTGTCGACAGGCGCGCGCTAAACCAAGCCCGACAGCCAGGGGTGCCGCGATTTGACCCGAAGTCAGTCTGCAAATCCCCCAGCTGCGGTCCGGCACAGGGAGCATCAACCCATTCGCGAAAGATGGCTCACTCTCCTCTCCGTATTTCGCCTTCCACGCCGCGCAGGCGTGTGTGCTGTACAAAGCAGCCCGCCCCTGCTTTGCACCCTTTTCGGCAAGGCTGCCAAATACATGTTGTCGAGCCACAACAATCTTGCTCCAACCTGCTTCAGCCTGTTGAACCCGGAATTTACACCATGGTGAGACGATCCATTCTAAAACCTCTGATGGCCGCTGCTTTTCTCAGCATGCCGGTCCCTGCGGCTGCCGGAAACGACCAAGCCCCGCGCATCTACACCACCGACCAGATTACCCAGTTTCAGCTGCCGCGCCTGCCCGACGTCGTGCCAGGCGATCCCGCGGCCCGGCGGGCATGGGCCCGGGCGCTGGCCTTTGACGCGACGCTCTATGGAACAGCCAGTGTGCTTGAATACGTCCAGCTTTACCGGCAGGCGGTCGATGCCAAAGCCATCGGTTATACAGGCTTCAACCGCTTCGCGCACGGGCGAAAACTGGCTGAACCGGGTTACCAAGCATTCAAATCACCCAATGCCGATACACTTTATTCCAACGCTTGGCTCGATCTTCAGAATGGACCAGTGCTGTTCACTGTGCCGGACACGCAAGGCCGATATTACACTGCTAATTTCATCGACATGTATGCGAACGCCAGCAATATAGGGGCGCGGACACACGGGACCCGAGCCGGACGCTATCTGATTGCGACAACTGATTGGCAGGGCGAGGTGCCGGCGGGCGTAACATTGTTCCGGGTCGGAACGCCGCATGTATGGATCTTGCTGCGGATTCTCGCGACCGACCAGGCCGACATGGCCCAGGCTGCCGCCTTGCAAGACGCGTTCAAGCTTACACCGCTTTGGCATAGTCAGGCTGCAACACCGGACTATCCGTTGCCTGACGCCGAAACGGCCATGGGATTCTTCCGTATCCTCGACTTTGTGCTGCGGACAAATGGCTATCCCGCCACCGAGAAGGCGTTGGTAGAGCGCTATCGCGGTATCGGCATTGCCGGCACGACGGCCTTTGATGTAGCCGCTACCGATGCGGAGATTCGTGCCGGTCTGGAGGCAGGATTCATTGAGGCCCGTCGGGTCATTAACGCCTCGCTTGCCCAAGGTGGGCGGACCGTCAACGGCTGGCGCGAAACTGGCGACAAAGGACGCTATGGCTCGAATTTCCTGTACCGCAGCGTGATCAACACCTTGGGGACCGGGTCCAACGTCAGCGACGAGAGCACCTCCTTCACAACCTTTGCCGATGCCGCGGGCAAGCCACTCGACGGGACAAGCGGATCCTACCGCTTGGTGCTCAGCCCGCCACCGCCGGCCCGCTTCTTTTGGTCCGTAACGGTATATAATGCTCGTACCCGAGAGCTTCATCCCAATCCGATCGGCCGCTACTTGATCAACGACCGAACGCCGGGACTGATCTACCGGCCGGATGGATCGCTGGTCATTAGCCTGCAGACCAAGGCTCCGGCTGACAGTGAAGCAAGTAACTGGTTGCCGATCCCGGCCGGGCCGTTCTTTCTGGGGCTGCGGGCTTATGGGCCTATGCCCGCGGTGACCGACGGCAAATGGGCGCCTAATCCGGTTGAACGAAGGGACGAGGACGCACCTTAACTAACCAGACGGTCGATCAGTCGATCCGCTCAATCGCCGGGGGAAGCCAGCGCTGGTCAAGCACGATCTGGCGAGGCTGGTAGAGCCGGAGCATCAGATAGAATGGCGCGTTATGGGGCACGGGGAGCCAATTTGGATCCAGGCTTGCTGCAACGCCGGACGCTGACAGCACCAACGTCAGCCCGCCATCAGGGTCTCGAACGAGCCCGGGCGATCGATCACCCAACGAGTAGCGGTTGGCCGGATTGGCAATCATATTGCCGGCATCGTCATAGACCGTGATCGACCAAAACGCGCCAACCGGCGGAAGCTGTCCAGGAGCAAACCGGATTCGGTAACGGTGTCGACCTGTGAGGAGCCGGCCCGAAGCATCGACCCTTGCCAGCGGGTAAAGCGCCTCTTCGGGAATGGCGACGTTGGGCTGGTCCTTGGCCACCCCGGCGCGCAACAGGAAATCCGTACCGAAGCGCGGGCCGGCATAGTTGATCATCCAGCCGTTGTGGCGTACCCCCAGCTCAAGTGACCGCGCCAGCACCATCCGGCGTCCCTGTGCGATCCCCGCCTCAATCTGGGCGCGCTGCTGAGCGGACATGCGCTCAGGCCTGAAGACAAGGCCGGGGCCAATGTCCAAGGGCCTTAACGCAGCGATCGCCACCCGGTCCTGGGGGTTCACGTGCCATTGCTGAAGGATGGTGTTGAGCCGCGCAAGAAAATCAAGGCCGCTGCCAGGTTCTTCGCCTGGGATGATTGGCAACTGCGCGGGAACCGGAGCAGCAGGACGTCGCAGGCCACGTCGCCAGTCGGCCCAGTTGGTCAGCATGATGCGATCCTGCAAGCGGTGCACCGCCTGGTAATCGTCGGACGATCGGACCAAGATCCGGCCGGCAATGTTGAGAAAGCGGGTCTTAGCGGGCACAATCACCATGCCCTCGGGTAGAGGGCCGCGATAGTCTGGGCCGTGAATGAACACTGGCGGCATCGACCCGCCATGGGTTCGCTGTCCAATCGACTGATTGGCTGAGGTATCAGCGAAATTCATCGAAAAAGTGTAGTACCGGTCGCCAAAGTCCGGTGCGGTCAATACTAAAGGCCCACTAGCGAGGTCGATCCAAGACAGCGAATAGACTGTATCATTGTTGAGGCCGACCCCGATCCGCGTTTCCGGCCCGGCCAAGCTGCGGCTGTGCACAAAGCGGTTTAAAGGGCTGCCGGGCCGGTCCCCCACGCCGAGCACGAACTTTTCACGGATCCTCGCCGCGTGCAGCAGTGGCATGCCCCAGACATAGGCCCGCTTAGCCAAGGCCTGCAGATCGCGGGTCGTTTGGCTGAACAGGCGATCGTTGACGGCTCGCCACTGCGCTGTCGTCAATTGCTCTGCGGCGGCAGGCATGCTGGCTGCACCCTGGCCCCGAGCGCTGGCACTTGAACTGCTTGCCAAAGCGAGCAACAGGACCGCGCCCGCCAGAGCCGCGTTGGCAGACACGGTGCACACTCAGGCCGCCAGCAAAGCGGCGTAACGATCCATCGCCACTTCGGGCGATAGCGGCCAACGTGTCAGCATCATCAGGCGCTTATGGGCATGACCAATGGACAATTCCTCCGTCACGCCCATGCCGCCATGGAATTGAATCATCTCATGGCCAAAGCTGAGCGCTGTCGACGCGATATAGGCCGAGACAGCGGCGACGGCGCGATCAAATTCCGGCGTTGCCCAATAGACAATAGCGCGGTCCAACAATCCACGCGCCTGTTCACGCACGGCATATTGCGCAACCATTCGGTGCTGGATGGCCTGAAAACTCCCCAAGCGGGTGCCAAATTGTTCGCGGGTGCGCAGATAGTCTGTGGTTTCTGCAAGCATGCGATCCATCAGCCCCAAGGCCTCAGCCGCGCGGGCCAGCTGAGCGACCGACTGGGCCTGCTCTATCTCGGCATAGCCCCCGGCCAGCCGCATCTCGGGCGAGAGAGCAACGTCAGCCAGCTCAAGGCTTACAGCCATGCTGCCATCAATCAGCCGCCAACTGCGCACGGCAAGGCCCGGCGCCGTTGCGGGAACCAACCAAAGGCCAATGCCGTCCCCATCCTGCGGGCGCCCATCGCTGCGGGCGCTGACCAGATAGGCATCCACGCCGGCACCACATGGCACACAAGCTTTTGCGCCGGTCAGGCTCCACCCATTGGGTGTGGCCGTGGCACGCGTTTCAACCCATGTCAGCCCGCCGCGCCCGCCCGCTTCGGCATGCGCCAAGGCAAAGCGGGTTTCGCCTGTCGCAACATTTGCGAGATATTGAGCAGCTTCAGACCCCTCAGCTGCCGTTTCGGCAAGCAGGCGGCCCACCAAGATGATATTCTCGGTCAAGGGTTCAACCACCAAGCCCCGCCCCAAGGCCTCACTCAGCACGGCAAGGCTGGTACCATCCAGCCCAAGCCCACCGCAGCTTTCGGGAAGGGGGGCCGCAAGCAAGCCCAGTTCGGCCATTAACTGCCAATTTTCGGGGGCAAATCCATGCGTCTCTTGCTGATAGTGACGCCGACGATCCAAGTCATAGCGGTCGAGCACAAAGCGCTCTGCCAGAGCCTTGAGCATTTCCTCATTTTCAGACAGGTCGAAGTTCATGGCGCACTCCCTTTGATCCGAGCGGCTAGCATAAAAAAGGGAGCCAATATCTTGCACAAAAGATTAGTGCCGCTTGGGCGATCCGGCTAAGAAGATGGGCTGTTCCTGTTGTGCGCTAAAGGAGAAAATGGGTGCTGTCCGCAGAGCGTATTGACGCTGTAAAGATCAGTGGGCCGGATGATATTCGCCGCGCGGCCGAGGCGCTGCGCGATATTGCCGCGGCGTGCGGATTTCAGGCGGCTCCTGCGCACAATATTGCTGAGCGGCGCTCACCTGTGGATGCAGATGGCAATCTTTTGGCGCAATCCGTATTCGGCTGGGAGGATAAGCCCGATGTATGGTGGCGCCAATCCCGGCTTGCCCTTAGCTCGCCCTTAACCATGGCCTGCCGCCTTGAAAATGAACCCTTCTGGGCAAATGCCGATGGCATTCACCCACGTTTGCCCAATCCCGAGCTGAACAAGATTGATCTTCAAAATTTTGAAGCCCGCGCCTTTGCCCGCGCGGCAATTTTGGTGCCCGTGCATATGGCGCTTGGCCAAGTTGGCGCTGTCAGTTTCGTGCCGCTTGAGGCGCATCGCACAGATCTTGCTGAAGACTTTGCCCGCTATGGCGATGCTCTCGGCATTTATGGCCGCGCCTTCATTACAAGCTATACGCGCATTGATGCAGCCGCACCGCGGCTCTCGGCAGACCATGCCTTGACGCGCTATGAAGTGGAATGTCTGCGCTGGGCCTCGATTGGCAAAACCGATGAAGATATCTGCATGATCATGTCGCGCAGCCGGGCCACCATTCGGTACCATCTCAAAAATGCTGCCGATAAGCTGAATGCTGTCAATCGCAGCCAGACGGTCTTTAAGGCAACGCAGCTGGGCTATTTGTCTACCCGCAGTTGAACGGCGCTGGCCCTGCCAGACTAAACTTTTGTTGGATCGCCCAAGCCACTGCCGGGGCCTAATGTGCTGCACTCTGGTAGATAGGATTGAGGCACAGAGCATGAAGCCAATTGCAGAGGGCCTTTATACCAATGAGGCTGAGCCGAGATTAATCGGCGGGCGTGATCGAGCGACAGGCCGGATTGTCTTTCCCTGCCCAGATGATGCGCAGTTTGAACCCTATCCGCTCAGCCGCTGCGGGACGCTATGGTCCTTTACGGTCCAGCGGTTTCGACCCAAATCGCCGCCCTACACGGGCCCGGAAGATTTCGTCCCATGGCCGCTTGGCTATGTTGAGTTGCCGGGCGAAGTGATTGTGGAAGCGCAGCTCACCAATGTCGCGATTGATCAGCTGCAGATTGGGATGCCGCTGCAATTAACATTCATTCCCCTTGACCCCGCAGCAGATGACCCCGTCATGCTGTATGCCTTCGAACCCCATGCTGCTGAGGAGCCTGTGACATGACGGATGTTTGCATCATTGGCATTGGCATCCACCCCTTTGGCCGCACCGATGGCCGGTCTGGGCTGGATCAAGGTGTTTATGCCGTGCAACAGGCCTTGGCCGATGCAGGGCTGAGCTGGCCTGACATTCAATTTGCCTATGGCGGGTCCGATGCGGCGGGCAATCCCGATACAATGGTGGAGCGTCTGGGCCTAACGGGCGCACAATTCATCAATGTCCGCAATGGCTGTGCAGCGGGCGGTTCGGCGCTGGCCTCGGCAAAAATGGCAATCAAATCGGGCGAGTTTGAGCTGGGCCTTGCGGTTGGTTTTGATAAGCATCCGCGCGGTGCCTTCAACGCGCTGCCGGCCGAGTATAATATGCCCGACTGGTATGGCGATGCCGGATTCATGGTCACGACCCAGTTCTTTGCTAACAAAATCAACCGCTATATGCATTTGCATGGCATCAGCCAAAAGACGCTGGGCCGGGTGGCGGAAAAGGCGTTTCGCAATGCTGTTCATGCGCCCCATGCATGGCGGCGAGAGCCGGTTGATCTGCAAACCATTCTTGACGCGCCTCTAGTGTCTGACCCCTATACGAAGTTCATGTTCTGCTCACCCGCTGAGGGTGGCGTGGCGTTGATCCTCGCCAGTGAGAAAAAGGCACGTGAATTGGGTAAGCCCCTGATCCGGCTGAAGGCCGCTGCCATGCGGACGCGGCCAGCAGCCTCTTTTGAAGTCTATGCGGCCAGCATTGATATTGGCGGCGGCACGGCCAGCGCCACACGGCTGGCGGCCGCAGCTGCCTTTGACACAGCAGGCATTGGCCCGGAAGACATTGATGTGGCCCAACTGCAGGACACCGAAGCGGGGGCTGAGCTGATGCATCTGGCGGAAAATGGCTTCTGCCGAGATGGCGATCAGGAACAATGGATGGCCGAAGGCCGCACGGAAATTAATGGCACTTTGCCTGTGAATACCGATGGCGGTTGCCTCGCCTGTGGCGAACCAATTGGCGCCTCTGGCCTGCGCCAGGTTTATGAAAATGTTGTGCAATTGCGCGGCGATGGCGGGGGCCGACAAGTCTCTGGGCAGCCGCGGACTGCCTATTCCCATGTCTATGGCGCCCCCGGCGTCTCAACTGTTACAATTTTGGAACGCTGATGGATATCGAACTAGCCCCAGCAGACGCCGCCTTTCGCGATGAGGTACGGGAATTTCTAAGGCTCAATCTGCCGGATCGGTTAAAAATTGGGACAGAGCTGACGCCATCGGTTTTTGTGGAACCCGATATTGGCCAGGAATGGACGTCGATCCTCAGCGCCAAGGGCTGGTTGGGCTATCACTGGCCGGTTGAGCATGGCGGGACAGGATGGACCCCCATCCAACGCTATATTTTTGAAAAGGAAAGCGCACTTGCGGGCGCACCCTCGCTGCCGGTGATGGGGCTGAAGCTTGTGGCGCCCGTCATTTGGGCGTTCGGCACCGACGCACAGAAAGCCTATTATTTGCCACGTGTGCTGTCTGGCGAAGATTATTGGTGTCAGGGGTTTTCGGAACCCGGCAGTGGATCAGACCTCGCATCGCTGCAATGCAAGGCCGTGCGGAAGGGGGATGAGTATATCGTCAACGGCACCAAGCTTTGGACCACGCATGCGCATCATGCCAACCGCATTTTCTGCCTTGTCCGCACGGACAATAGCGGGCGCAAACAGGCCGGAATCAGCTTCCTCCTCATTGATATGGACACGCCCGGGCTCAATGTCCGGCCGATTAAGAGCATGGCCGGTGACCATGAAGTCAATCAGGTCTTTTTTGAAGACGTGCGCGTGCCTGTTGAAAATCTGGTGGGCGCCGAAGGCCAAGGCTGGCAGATCGCCAAATTTCTGTTGGAGAATGAACGGGGTGGATCCTGCCACGCGCCGCGCCTCAGTTTTGATTTAGACCAGATTGTTCGGCTGTCGCGCACCCAGTCTGACGGGCGCGGGGGCCTATTGAGCGATGATCCCCAATGGCAAAAGCGCGTGGCCGTCAATCGTCTGGCTGTCGATGCCTTGGAAATGATTGAGCTAAAGTTCCTTGCTGATATGGCAAAGGGCCATAAGCCTGCCTCACAAGCCTCGCTGGCGAAGATGCTGGCCTCTAGCCTGCGTCAGGACATTGACCTTCTGGCGATGGATCTGCACGATTTTGCCGGCCTCCAATTGGAAAGCGCACGTCCCTTTTATGGGGCGAATGCGCCCGCGCCTGTTGGATCTTCAGAGGCGCAAGTGGCGGCGGCCCGCTATCTCAATAGCCGCGCCTGGACCATCTTTGGCGGATCAAACGAAGTTCAGGCCAATATCTTGGCGAGCGCCGCGCTGGGCCTATAAATATTGGCCAATGGGGATCTTGTGGCCCTCGCTCGCAAGGTCCCAGAGCCTTTGGCCCAAGCGCGTTACACGGCGGGTGCCGCCGCCTGAATGGCCAAAATACGATCGCGAAACGCATTGCCAATCCACACAAAGGCGGTGCCGGCGATGGCGGAAAAGCTGAGGCTCGCCACCAGCGCCCAGCGCAGAGAATCTGCCCCCAGGCTGGGCGCAAGATAATCGCTCAAGGCGCCTGTGAGAAAGGGCCCAAGGCCCAAGCCAACAATGTTAAAGACCAGCAGCAGCAACGCCCCGGCAAAGGCGCGCTGCCGTGCTGTCACAAGCGTCTGGATCACGGCAACAATCGGGCCGTAATAGGCGATTTGGAAGATCGCGACCATGAACCCAAATACCAACGATGTGGTCAGGTCCGTCGCCAATAATTGCCCAAGGCCCATTACAACTGTTCCGAAAAAGGACATGGCAATAACCCAGACCCGCCAGCGCTCATCCCGCGCACCCAGCCGGTCTGCGAAGAAGCCGCCGCTAAACATCCCAATTGCGCCGCCAATACCCGAAGCCAGAGCCATGAAAAATCCGACGGATGTCAGGGACATATCATGCAGCCGCACATAAAAGGGCACGGTCCAATTCATCAATGAATATTGGCAAAAACCATGCAGCGCGGCGGCGATCATCAAAAAGCGCAGTACCGGCATGCCTGCCAGTTCGCGCAAGGTTACCAGTAGCGTGTCTTGACGATCGCTGGCCTGGACAGGGGGGTCAAACCGCCCGCGCGCAGGCTCGCGTGTTAACAGAACCACGATTGGGGCAAAGGCAACGCCAGCCAGCCCGACAATGGCAAAAACCGTTCGCCAGTCGAACATTTCTGCCAGCTTACCCGTAATGCCATAGCCTGCCATCAAACCCACGGGGAGCGACAGGCCCCAAATCGCCAGCGCCGTGGCGCGTCGATGAGCTGGATAATAATCGGCAATAATTGATTGCGAAGCGGGAATGCTGCCGGCCTCCCCAATGGCGACGCCAATGCGAAACCCAACCAACATTGCAAAATTGCGTGCCAGCCCGCTCAAGGCTGTCATGCCGCTCCAGACGAACAGCGAGATCGCAATGATATTGCGGCGGTTCATCCGGTCGGCCAGGCGCGCAATTGGCAGCGAAAAGGTCGTATAGAAAAGTGCGAAAGACAGCCCCGTGAGCGCGCCCATATGGGCATCCGTCAAATTCAGGTCGGCTTTGATGGGGACCTGCAAAATAGAAATAATGGTGCGATCGACATAGTTAAATGTTGAGACGATGAACAAGATGAACATCGACACAAACCGCGCGCGGCGTTCTCCGTCCTCAATCACTTCGCTATCGGTCTTCACACAGCCATTCCTTCTGCTTGATGGCTCCATCCAGCTGCCATAGCCGCACGCAGTCCAAATGTCATGGCAAGCGCCAAGCCGCCAGCATAGCCAGTGCCATAGGCGCCCCCGGCATCACTGCCCGCTGCAAACAAGCCCGTTATGGGCTGGCCATTGGCATTGAGTACGCGGCCCTCAGCATCAATGGTAAGACCGCCAAAGGTGAAGGTAATCGCGGGGTGGACAATCAGCGCATAATAAGGGGCGGTGTCATAGGGAAGGCAGACATCGGCCCGCGGCGGCGAGAGTGTCTCCCAGCCATCGCGCGTGCGCGCATTATAGTCCAAGATTGTTGCAAGGACCGCAGCCCCGTCAAACCCTTGCGTGTCCGCAAAGGCCGCTACCTCTTCCACCGTCGGCGCAACAATGCCTTTGCCGCCATAGTCCAGCGCCACCTTCATCTTATCAAGGGGCGGGGCGGATTGGACAACGGCCTGCGTGGCATAGCTTTGATGCACCCGATCATCCCAAAAGCACAGTGCGCGTGCGCCGGGTTGTGTCACGGTGTGATAGGTGTTGGTGTGGTCGCCCGTTGTTTCATCGCAAAAGCGTTGTCCCGCCTCGTTCAGCAATAGCGATTGATCGCTATGGTACTGGCTTAAGCCGGTATAATGGCGCTCTAGCCCCCATTCACGGGATTCACTGACAAGGTGACCATAAAAGCCCGGGTTGGTCGCATTCATCACCGCCCCGGCAGACAGGCCCAGTTCTATGCCGGCCCCATCGCTATAGGGGTTGGAACGCAGCAACATATCGCGCGCATTTGGGTGAATATATTTGGCGCGCAAGTCCGGCGATGCTTGAAATCCGCCCGTGGCGAGAATTGTCGCAGTTGCGTGGATATCAATTGCCCCGTCTGGATGCACGGTTCGGGCGCCAAGCACGGCCCCCGTCTCATCATCGCGCAGCAGAGCTTGTGTTTCTGTTTCCAGAGCCAATGCGCCGCCGGCCTGTTCAACCAGACGCACACAGCCGCGAAGATGGTCTATGATATCAATTTGATACCCACGGCCATGAAGGACAGGCATGGCAGGGGAAACAGAAACGCACCGGCGACGAAGCCAGTCTAGCGCAAGCGGATAGGTGCCAAGCACTTGGCGGGCAAGCGCCGCGTCACCCCCACCATAAAGGTCCATACGCCCGGGAGAGGTTGCCGTCCAAAGCACGCCACCAGAGAGAAAAGCCGAGCCGCCAATGTCAGCAGCGCGTTCCACCACGATCACTTTGGCGCCGCGTTCTGCCGCCCAGCCGGCCGCAGAAAGACCCGCCATGCCGCCCCCGATTACGAGTAAGTCGCATTCAAGAACGTCTGCTGGGCCTGCCATTCGTCTCTCCGCCTCGTGGGCTGTTCGGCTTGGTTGTGACCGGTCAGCCCTCTGAATTCAAATTCAAATTCAATAGAAAAGGGGCCGTCCCTGCGGACGACCCCTTTCCCTATGTCGCAGCTTAGAAGCGCACTTCTGCCTGCAGGACAACCGCACGCGGTTCGCCTGCCACGGCAAAAACGTCGCCTGCACCACCGGGCTTGTCGATGCCCAGTGTCGCATAACGTGCGTTGGTCAGATTACGCCCGATCAGCGAAAGCCCCCACTTTTCGTCCGCCGTGAACAGGCGGATGCCGGCGTTCAGGATCGTAAACGCAGGCTGGTAGGACTGCGGGTTAAGACCGATCGCCGCGAAATAGCCCGTGGTGTAGCGGATGTCCGCGTTGACCGAGACGTTCATGGTCGAGGAGAGAGCAAAGTCCTGCGAAACCCCGGCAGTCAGGATCCAGTCCGGCGAACGATAGACGTCCTTACCGGTCAGGTTCTGCGTAGTGGTGGTCGAACCGGTCACAGCGACACAACCGGTCGCAGCGGTCTGGCCAGCATAGCACTGTGCGCCAGGAAAGCTGCGGAACTTTGCGTCATTGTAGGACGCGGTTGCGTGCAGACGAGTGCCGACTGCCGGGCGATAGGTTGCTTCCAGCTCAATGCCTTGAGCCAAAGTATCCGCCGCATTCTGCGTCAAGTAGGTCAGCTGGTTGGCAGCAAGAGCAACGAGCGAAGTGAGCGGCAGGCCCTTGTAGACATACCGATAGCCGATTAGCGAGCCAGTCAACTTATTGTCGAGTGCAGAGCCCTTCAGGCCCACTTCAAAACCGTCAACCGTTTCGGGCTGGAAAGTCAGGCTCTGGATTGTCGACGTCCGCGAGGGAACGCCGGGGTTCGAGAAACCGCCTGCCAGATAGCCAGTCTTATAGGCACCATAGACCATTATATTGTTGCTGGGCTTGTAGCTCACGGTCACTTCGGGCGAGAAATTATCTTCCGACTTCTTGCCGGTAAGGTGATCGTTGACTGCCCGGAATCCCGCGGCGACGTTCGAGTTCACGAAGGTGTAGAACGTGTCTAGTTCTTTGTTCTGATGCGTATACCGGCCACCAGCGGCAACTTCGATCTGCTCGGTCGGCTTATATCGCAACTGGGCGAAGGCCGAGAAGGCCGTGCTTTTGTTGCCCTGCTGGTTGTCGTAAGTGTGCAGCTTGCCGGTGGCGGCATCTGCGCCAGGGCGTCCGTTTAGGCCACCGACAAAGAGGGTGCGGTTATTGTCTTCAAAGTGACCGCCAGCCGCAAAGTTCAGCGGGCCGTCATAGTTGGAAACGGCGCGGAGCTCTTGGTAGAAGCTCTTGTTGCGTTCGTTCGAGTAGGACCAGAAATATGCAAAGGCGGTAGCGTCGGCATTGCCTTGGGTGGTCCAATCGTAATCGTAATAGCCGGTAACCGAGGTCACATCGACGTTACCGAAGCTCTTGCTCAGGCGCAGAATCGGCATCACCGTGACGTTCTTGCTAAACGACTGACCACCATTGTTCTTGTTTACCTGAGGCCAGTTGGCCACGACAGCCGGGCTCATCCAGCCTTGCGACGAGACATCGTTCAGCTTGCAGTCGCCGCGCGTGTCGACATAGGTCGTCGCGCCAATCCGGTCAATTGGGAACGACTGGCCGGGCGTGCAGCCCATGACTTCGCTGAACGACTGCTGGCCCTGCCCTTCAAAGCGGCTGAGCAGCAGCTTGAAGTTCGCAGTCAGACTTTCGCCGCTATATTTCAACGTTAAGCGGCCAGCAATCTTCTCTTCAGCGCCAAGGCGTGATTGGCCTGCCGGCACGAAGGCGTAGGGCGAACCGGCCGGCACGAATGGATCTGCCAAGCCGAGTGCATTGTTTTTGATGTAGCCGCTGTTCTTGCTGCTGAAGAACGCTAGGCGCGCACCCAGGTTGTCGCTGAGCGGGCCGCTTATCGCCGCCTCTACCGACGTTCCGCGGGTGTTGAATTCGTAACCGCCGCGGACAAAGCCAGAGAGTTCGCTGGTCGGATCCGCCGACTTGAAGGCAACCACGCCGCCTGGCGAGTTCTTACCAAAGAAGACGGGCTGCGGCCCCTTGAGGACGTCGACACCAGCGACATCGAACAGCGCATCACTCAGGATGCGGCCGCGGCTGATGGCCACCCCGTCAAAGTCAAGCAGGACCGACTGCTCCACGCCAGCGTCGATGCTGGTCGAGCTGACACCGCGCATGGTGATCGAGGTGCCTGACCCAGTAAAGCCGCGGTCAAGCGAGATTTGGGGCGCGACGATCTTAATGTTTGAAATCGTGGTAATATCGTAGCGGCGAATATCTTCCGGTGTTGCAACCGATGCCGCAACTGGAACGTCGATGAGCTTTTCAGCACGCCCACGTGCAACGACGACAATGGTATTGTCTTCGGCGTCGTTAACGCCATCTTCCGCATAGGCTGCGTGGCCGTTCAGCATTGTTGCAACACATGCGCCAGCCAGTAGGCGCCAAACGAGGCGCTGCGTGCGACGAGCCTTATTAGTCATCATCCACATCATACCACTCCCAATAGCATTTCTATGCCGAGCGTTCTTCGGTCAATCGCGATCCACAATTAAAACGCGCTCGTGACTTGAAGCTATTCGACCGACCGGTCGGCTGTCAAGCAGATTCGACCGTACGGTCGGGTTGGTAACAAATCTACAGTTAAAGCTATGATTTTAAACCTAAAATCTCGCAAGCGATTGCCGCCATTGCGCGCTTGTCAGGCTTGCCATTCGCATTGTGTTGGATCGTTTCCGCAATCACCAAATGCTCTGGCCATTTCTTCTTGCTCAGGCCGACCGCGTCGAGATGGCCTTGCAAATCAGCAAAGCTGATGGGGTCAGATCCGGGCAACATCCGGCACACGGCGCAGCATTGTTCAACCAAGCGGGGATGCGGGACACCCACCACAATGGCCTCAGCAATCGATGCGTGTTGCCGGATCGCAGCCTCTACTTCTGCTGGATCAATGTTAAAGCCACCGCGGATGATCTGGTCTTTGATGCGGCCAACCACCTTTATATAGCCGTCCGGGCCTGCAACAATTTCATCGCCCGTCAGCAAATATCCGTCTGGGGTGAATTGCGGTGTGCCATCACCCAGACCAAGCGCATAGCCCAAGAAGAGCGATGGTCCGCGCACGCCCGCCTGCCCGCGCTGCCCCGGCGGCAAGGCAGTCAGATCAGCGTCAAAAGCCACATCTTCTGTGCCCGCAAACGGGCGGCCATCAGAATGAAAACGCCGCTCGTCATCATCCTCTAGGCGCACCGAAGCATGGCCCATACATTCGGACATGCCAAACATCCGCAGCGCCTCAATGCCCAGCAAGTTGCGCGCGTCGGTGATCAGCTCGGGCGTCATGGCGCTGCCGCCCACGGCAACCGCCCGAAACTGCAATTGGCCCGCCCAAGCGCCTGTCCGCGCGGCTTCCACCATGGCGTATAAATGCGTTGGCACGCAAATGGCCCAAGCGCATTTATATTGCTGCGCCAAATTCAGCGCGTAAACGGCGTTCCACGGATCAACAATGGCCAAGGGATTGCCAAAGGCCAAGCTGAAATGAACGGTGAAGGTAAACCCCGGGGCGCTGTCCCAAGGGACAATGCCCAAAATCGGCTCGCCCGGCTGAAGCCCGGCAATGGTTACACAGCCCCGCGCGGCATAGTTTAGCGCAGCAGGGCCATGCATGACACCTTTGGGCACGCCCGTTGTGCCCGAGGTGAAGCCAATCAGCGCAGTGGCGGCGTCGCGAGGATCGGACGAGCGCACACTTTCTGCCGGCGCGGGATGAAACTCAACTGCCGCAATCGTCCCGGGCGTGGCGGCGGGGCCAATTGACACGCGCAGAACATGGCCAAGTCTGGCCTCCAACACGGCCAGGTCTGCTGCAGACAAGGCGCCAGAATAAGGGCAGATAATGGCCCCCAATTGAGAAACGGCCAGCATGACAACAACCGTCGCCACGTCTTTGCGCCCCTCAATCATCACGCGGGCATTTGCATCAACGCCATAGCGGGCCAGCATTTCCGCCATCGGTTGCGCCTGATGATATAAGGCCGCGCGGGACCATTCGACGCCATGCGCGTCAATCAACGCCAGCGCGTCCTGATCGGCATGGTAAAGCGCTTCAAATTGGGGCCAGAGCCGGGCATCCGACCATGTCAGATCCCCCTCAACAAAATGGTCAGGCAAGCGACTGGCCTCCGTCGACGAGAATGGTCTGTCCCGTCATGAAGCTGCCCGCATCGCTCGCCAATAAGGCAAGGGCGCCACAGACTTCCTCAGCCTTTCCAAGCCGGCCAAGCAGAATACCGCCCAGCAATTTGGCCCGCACGTCGTCCTGCAAGGTTTCGGTCATGCCAGTCTCGATTGAGCCCGGCGCAATTGCGTTGACGCGAATGCCATGGTCTGCCCATTGCGCGGCGAGATCAGCTGTCAGGTGCACGACGGCAGCTTTGGATGTGGTGTAGGGGACAACTTGGCCGTCGTCCGGACGGTAGGACAAATAGGCCCCCACCGATGCGATATTGATGATCGAACCGCCGCCATTCGCAATCATGTGGCGCGCGGCGTGGCGCGAGGACAAAAAGGTGCCGGTGACATTTACGTCCATGACTTTGCGAAAGCCGGACGCTGGAATGTCCTGCGGCAAGCCCCACCAAGAGGCGCCCGCATTATTCACAAGAATGTCGAGCCCGCCCAATTGTGTCACGGCCTGCGTGACGGTGGCGGCAATCGCGTCTTCATCTGCAATGTCGCATTGTAGGCCCAGTGTCGGCGTTCCAAAGCGGGCGGCAATGTCCTGAGCAATCTCCTCGCAATCCGCAACCTTGCGCGAGGCGAACGCCACTGCACAGCCCAGATCGGCCAGCGTTGCACCCATCGCCCGCGCCAGATCACCACGGCCACCCATGATGAGCGCGACTTTGCCCTCTGTGCGGAACAAAGTGCTGGTAAAGCCTCTTTCGAAGCTCATAGCAGTCCTACTTTCTCGATCATGCGGCTGGGGCAGAGGCGAGCAGATCCACGTCCTCAGTAATGAGGATCATTCGACGCCCCTTCATCTTACCCGTATGCCGCACGGCGTCGGCCCATTCATCCGACGCCATTGCAGCGTCATAGGCTTCGCGATCTGCAAATGTCAGAACGGCATGGCCATCCCATGCGGGAGCCCCAGGATTATCAAAATCCTGAAGCACCCGGCCATGGCGATAGGCCAACAACCCGGGCAAACGCCGAGCCATGTCCGCATGCTCCCCGCGCCACCAAACCGTGAATTGTTCTTGCGTCCATTCCGGTGGGCGGCTGGCGACGACGACCATGCTGACAGCCATTCTTACTCTCCGATCCTTTTTAAGTCCTAAGGCCCGCGAGCCTTACTTGCCAGTCCAAACCGGCTTGCGCTTTTCGAGGAACGCAGCAACGCCTTCCTTCGCGTCGGCCGAGTGGTGGACCACGTTGCACGTCATGGTTTCGAGCGTGATCAACGAGTTGGTGTCCGCATCCATGCCGCGGTTGACGGCCATCTTGGTCATCCACATGCAGAACGGGCTCTTATCAATCAACGGTGCGCAGAAGTCTTGGATCAGCTGGTCCAGCTGGTCGCTCGGCGCTGAGGC
>JACCDM011489080.1_pt1 | contig 18610 bp, 16 predicted proteins | sample 7445851 | NCBI WGS metagenome assembly JACCDM01 (sample SAMN15323438, study PRJNA562643) | freshwater metagenome | isolation source: river surface water | place: USA:Blue River Watershed | collected 2017-08-16
ATAGAATGTTAATGGCTACTAGTTTGCTCAAAGAGCGGCTTAATAAGATTATGAAATTACGGGCTCAGCGCGGTTTGGATCCGACACCAACCCTGACCGACATTGAGAAGACCCATATTCTATTCATGAACTCGCATTTCAAGCCATTTGCAGCGCTCGGATATGAGTATAACAAAGTTAAGCCCACTGGTTCTGTTATGTTAGGGTCCGACGTTGAATTCAACATTCCGCAATTTGGCGATTTCTTTAATGATATGGCATTTCATATCATTTTGAGCGACCCAGTACCAACCGGTGGTACCAACCCGACGTATCGGTGGTGTCAATATCCGGGCGAGCGCTTATGTAAGAAAGTTTCATTCACTGTGAATGGAAATCCGTTGGACGAATATTATAGCCACGATTATACGTTCTTTAGGCAATTCGAATTAGATGAAATGAAAGTGCCAGCATATAATCGATGCATGGGTCAAGAAAACCCACAACATGCCGAGTTTTATCAGGCAAGTACAGCGCCAACAAACAGCCGTATTTGCGGATTACATAAAAATGGGTTTCAAACACCGCGCACAACTGCACATGGACAGGTAGAAATGTTTATTCCATTATTGTTTTGGTTCAACAAGGATCCGCGTTTATCAATTCCAAGTGTTTCTATCCCATTCGGACAACGATTCATTACGCTAACGCTTGCATCACAAGCCGAATTAGTTGGAATTGAATCGCGTGGGAATGCGAGTGGCGGAACAATTGGAACATCTAATGTTACGCTATGTGAATTATATGTGAATAATATTTTCGTTAATCCGGAAGTGCATGATATTTATATTAAGCGCATTGGCTTTAATTTAATCAGAGTTCATCGCCGACAGACACATCGTATCAGCACAGCAAGTGGTAGCTTGCTTCTCAATTCGTTCAAGTGGCCGATCGAACATTTCTATATTGGATTTAGACCAAGTGGAAATGGCTTAACTAGCAATCAGAATCATACGGGTTCTGGAAACGCTCTAAATCATCTCGATCATTGGCACTATTTTAGCCGCGTAACGCGTAACGATGTTACTGGTAATCCAATCACCGCATTTGTCGACACTCAGGTTCATCCGATTGCATCAATGAGCGTTACCGCGCATGGGATTACTATTTATGATAATTTTCCAAGTGCATTTTACAATAGTTATATCCCGTTTGTGTATGGCGAAAAAATAAGAGGCCCTACTGATATTGGGGCGTATATGGTGACATTTAATCTATTTCCGGGAGCATATCAACCATCTGGACATATCAATGTTTCGCGTGCGCGTGAATTCTATGTGAATTATGATAGCACAACGCTCGCTACGCCGATTTCAACATCGGCACCGGTCGATATGATTGGAAGTGCGAGTGCAATCAATTTCCTATTAGTTAGCGATGGAAGCGCTGTTATTCGTTACAGCACATAAATCGGCGAGATAGTTATTGACTTATCATAGTTGATCCACGGAATTTAGTAAGGAACCATCAAACGTCGTTGAATCAACTGAATTTAAATACAATTGTATGCATGTCGCTAAGCCATCTAATTTAGTTATAAACATTTGGTCACTAACATATGTTTCCCTGATGTTTGTCATTAGATTAACTCGAACATTCATTAAACTGGTTTTGAGTAATCCAATAATCTCGCGATTTGTTGAATTATCATCCTTATGATATTTTTTTAGCATTTTATACGAATCATTAATTAGCGTTTCGGTTAAGTTAAATAAATCATCGCGTGAATGACCCTTACATCCGATCTTATTGTAGAATGTTCTAGTAATTGATGTAGTAATATCGTTATTGGAAATTCCCATTGTTATTGTGTTGATTTTTTGTTGGGAACGCAATCCCGCGATTAAGTTTAATTTGGTAACTAAACTTTGAATTTGTTTAAAATCTTCGCAAACCATACTCGACAATCAATGCAATTGTTATGGTTGATATAATCGTTATGCTTGTTACGCTTGTTACGCTTGTTATAATTGTTATGCTTGTTATGTTTGTTATATTATAATTAAAATTCTATTTTATGATCAATCATTATACAAAAAAAAATAAAACTGTTATCCTCTAGCCGGAATATTCATTTGTCAATTTGTTAATACGATCGGCAAAATCATCCCAATGGGCTTGTAAGTTTTCGGCATTAATAAGTGTGCCATCTTCGCAACTTTCCGGAGCATAATGCGCCATGAGATGATATCGGTCTGGATTACTGTATGCTTTGTTGATGACGTTACCATGTAAATCAATAGTATAAACGGTTGATTGTGATTGAATACGGCACACAACGACCGGTACCGTATTACGCTGTATGATAATTTCATAATCATTATTTACAAATGATACAAATAATGGGCATGCACTAATGAGTGCGTCATTAATCATACGAATTAACCTGTTATTCATTGAAATATATACATTACCATCGTAGGTAATATGTGGTAGATTACACTTGGGTGTATTTTCAATGTTACGTTGTTGTTCAATGTTGCGTCGTTGTTCAACGTTAAGTCGTCGTTCAATGTTCACGATAGATTTGTTAGCGGCCTCCACTTGATTCTTCAAACACTCGATATGTTTTTCAAGTTCACTAATACGGTGTTCATTTGTTACCGCGTTGGTAGCGACGGGTGCATTAAAGACCAGTTCCATGATCGATGAAACACCTGATTGATTGCTAATCGGTTATTTCAAAAATCATGAATTCAATTTTTAAAAGATGATTTTGATGTGTTATGAAATATACAAAATATACAAAAAAATACAAAACAAAATAGAACTGTTATTCTCTAGTCAGAATAATTTGTCAATTCATTAATGCAATTGGTAAAATCATCCCAGTTGGCTTGCAAGTTCACGGAATCAATATCAGTGTCATCTTCACAACTTTCTGGAGCATAATACTCCAAAGGATATGGTCGATCTGGATCGCCACACGCTTCGTTGATGACATTACCACGCAAATCAATAGTATAAACTGTAGATTGTGATTGCAGACGACACACAACGACTGGTACCATACTACTCGGCATGACAATCACATAATCGTTAATCGCAAATGATGGGCATGCAGTAGTGAGCGCGTCATTAATCATATCGACCAATTTCTCATTCATCGAAACACGCACCTTACCACCATAGGTAATATGTGGTAATTTACACTTGGGTGAATTTTCTCTATTAAGTTGTTGTTCAATGTGTATGATATAGTTGTTGGCGGCCTTCACTTGATTCTTCAAACACTCAATGTGTTTTTCAAGTTCTCTCATACGGCGTTCATCTGTTATCAAGTTGTTATCGACTGGCGTAGTCACAACTGGCTCTGTATCAACTGGCGTAGTCACAACTGGGTCCATGATCACTAAAACACCTGAACGGCCACAAATTGGTCATCTCAGCAAAATAAAATCATTTTTTAAAAAAAATGATTTTGATGTGTTACGTACAAAAAAACAAACCACTTCCGGTATGTTTCAAACGGGTTACACTGCAGTCAGTGCAAACCTTGGTTGGTTGCTGATCTGCAACCAACCAATTGACGGTCGTCCGAGTCAATGTCACTCATCGTCTGAGTTGACGTCGATCTCGTCACCCGATTCGATGTCGTCGCCCGAGTTGACGTCCACAGCGGCTTGGACGTCGACATGTTCAGCGGCTTGGACATCGCCCTCGTCGTCCGAGTCGGCGTCCACAGCGGCTTGTTGGTCGAGGTATTGTAAATCTCCAACTTGAGCTCCATTGAGGAGGCCTTCAATTTCACCACGAATTTGAGCGAGGCCTGCGAGCAGACCGTGGTTCGCAGCATGAAGCTGATCATTCTGCTCGCGAAGTCGATCATTCTGCTCGCGGTGCTGAGCATTCATCTCGCGAAGTCGAACATTCCGCGAGCGGAAGTCGTCGAGTTCCACAGTCGCGTCGCGAAGTTCACGCACCACGTTGGCGTTGTCCGCTTGCAGGGCATGATGGTTTTTCCTGAGCAACATGAGTTCTCCCCTGCGCAACCTGAGATCTTGTTCGAGTTTGCAAAGTTTGTCATAATGCTTGTTGTTCTGTTTGCATAAAGCATCCACAGTGCGCTCGAGAAGTTCTTCCCGCTTCTTGAGAGCCTTGTTTTCCTCCTCGAGAACCTCGTTCATCTTCTCGAGAGCCTCGTTCCTCTTCTTGAGAGCCCTGTACTTCTCCTCGAGAGCCTTGTTCATCTCCTTGAGAACTCCGATCTCCATGGGCGAATGCGAAATCTCGACGTCCGGTAAGCGAGAGAAAGATTTCGTTGCAAAAATGGCTTCCTTTGTGTTGAATCAGCCGATTCAAATGGGAAAAAAATATTCATTTTTTTATCAATGAAGAATATCATGATAAAAAAATATGCTTTGTTCTGTCTAAAGCATATTTTTGAAAAACCAAAAAGTCCAAAAAGTCCAAAAAGTCCAAAACACACACCAACACACCGACACACACACCAACACACACACCGACACACCGACACACACACCGACACACACCACACGCACATCACACACGCCACACACGCACCTGTGGAACTCATTTCTCATCAACTTCGGGGTCAGCTCCGACCCCGACACCGAAGCCGGGGTCAGCTCCGGCTTCGGTGTCGAAGTCGGGGTCGGAGTCGGAGTCGGAGTCGGAAACATCACGCGTGAGTCCTTCCTGCTTTTCCGCAAGGTACTGTTCAGCAGCATTTACGATATTCTGCTTGAACCAATTCCAATTAAGCATAAATGCACCTGCGGAAACGTACGTTTGGTGCTTGTGTCCACAACCGACCTTGTGACACAGTGACCCGAAGGTGCAAGTACTGGCGGTGAGCGCTCCGAGCCACTTGTTATGCTTGCCGTTCACCCCCATGCGCCTCCGGTCGTTTTCGAAGCCGTATTGAATGAATGGGGTTTGACCAGATGCGGCAACTGGACGAAACGTGCGGACAACCTCCGCGAGGTCATCCCGACCAGTCCGAACACACTCCGCCACAACTTCGTTGGACTTCGCCTTCAGCCGCTTCCCATAGGCTTTGACGAATCCCTCGGCCTCAAACTGAACGGCTGTTGTCGGTTTGCCGTTAATGGTAAGCGTTTCAATGAACTGCTTGAGCCAACAATGTTCCTCCTCATTGAGTCTCTGTTGAATGTCCACGGCGCTTCTGACCGGCCTGGTAGGTTCCTGCGACAACACCCGTGGCACCGAAAGGCTGCGCGGGTGTTGAGATACACGACCTGGCGTTCTCCCGCGAGCTTGCGATGGTTGATCGAGGTTTACCAAGGAACCAGTTTCTTTACTGCCGTGGAACATATGCGAACGCCGGAGGGGGGTCATCGAGGTCGGTCTGTAGGTTCCGCTCATCGGTTCGTGGTTTCTCTCCTCCAGGGCGCGGTTTTTCTCCTCCAGGTCGCGGTTTTTCTCCTCCAGGAAGCGGTTTCTCTCCTCCAGGGCGCGGTTTTCCGCCTCCAGAGCGTGGATCATGTTGAGCACTCTTTCAAAGTAGGTCCGAACGTCGTTATGCACAGTCATCATCGTGGAAAGTTGTTCGAAAAGTTGGTTGTTGAAGCGTTGAGAGTCTCTTTCGAGAAAGCTGAAAAGTCTCTTGTTGAGAGAGTTTTTGGGGGAAACTGTTTGTTGGTTTCAAACGAATCACATCGTAAAAAAAATATCAATTTTTTTTTACAAATATGATACATATTTGTTGCATTATATATCATCATACCTCTTATACAGCCATTTCGCCGATGTTAAAATATGGGTGACATTTTTTGCCAATGAGTTCAATATCTTCCCATTCATATTCGTCAATTGGTTTAACACCCTTGATGATAATCTTTGGATATCTATATGAGTCATTATCAATCATTTTTTTCACGCCATCCACTTGATTAATGTAAATATGTGCATTCGCGATTACAAACAAGAGTTCAGCCGCTTTTAAACCAGCAACCTTCGCCAACATATGCATTAATAATGATGCACTCGTAACATTCCAATATAATGCAAGTCCCATATCGGAAGAACGTTGATGGACTGTGCAATACAGTTGGTCATTAATTACGTTGAAATTATACAATACATGACATGGTGGTAAACACGCGTCTGCGAAAATAGATGGCGGACACCATCCGGATAATATAATGCGTCTGCTGGTTGGATCATTTTTAAGCAAATCGACCACATATGCGATTTGGTCAAATCCCGAATGTGGCACCATTCTATCTCCGCCGAAATTCCGCCACTGATGACCATAAATCGCACCAACACCATCTAAATCTGGCCGGGTTTGCGCGTTTGCGTCCCAAATATGAATATCATATTTGTGCAAATATTCTAAATCAGTTCTGCCCTTAATAAACCACATTAATTCATAGAATATTTTTTTGATGCTAGAGCCACGAATTGTGCAAATCGGTAGAGTGTCATTAGACAGGTCAAACCGCAATGTTTGATTGCATAATACATGTGTATCGATGGATGTCCTGTTTTTTACGACTGTTGCGGATAACGCACGTGTTAGTAAACGTTTATATTCGTGTTCATCGGGATTAATGATCCCCGCATGTGGCTTAAAATGCGATAACTTGAGATTTCCAATCGATAATTTATCACATGTATATTGTGCAAATAATTCAAAATTCACAGACACATCGCAATCATATGTTCCCGGAATATGCGTAACGTAAAAATCATCATACACATAGTTAGTAAATACTTCGTAGAGATGTTTACCGCCGATTATAAATAAATCAGTGATGTTATTTTCATAGCAACATTTTAGCGCCGCCGTGACAGATGGGACAACCACATCGCATTTCAATGGCACCTCAGTATCTCTTGCGACGACAATGTTATATCTTTTGGGTAATTTTTTGCCGATCGATAAATGCGTTCTATAGCCCATCAATACGGCTGGAGACTGTCCTGTTTTTGTGACATTTGTAAAATGCTTCATGTCGTCTGGCATGAAAGGCCACGGAATCGATCCATTTTTGCCAATGCCAGAGGCTTCGTCGCACGCAACAATTCCAACAATTCTCATTTGTTCTGTGATTGTTCTGTGATTGTTGTTTGTTAGATATATAAAAAATATAATTCATTTTTTTAAACCGAAAATAGACCGCATACTGATTGCTTCACTTCGGTAAAGTCACACATATATGGTTCATCCGTTGAATATTGCAAAATTTCTTGTATGTTGACTAATAAATCAATTAATTTAATCGTCGGTGACCAATTACTCATAGTATCATAAAGATATGCACCATATTCATTTACACTTGGATGGTTAATTTTATATTTAAAGTAAATAATCGGTGGATTGAGCGGATATGTATCAATTGAGATCATAACCGTGTTATTTAGCACAATATTCGGCGCACTATCTGGCGCACATATAGCAAACTGTCCATCAGGCTGATGTCTCACATTCCAAACACCGTCTAATAGTTTCAGTTCTTTAGTAATTCGTTTCCCAAAAATGTTAGATGATTTTTCGTGAAGTGTTTTATAGTTATTGAATCGCATCGTCTGCCGCTGAATTAAAGATTTTTCGATTTGATTAAGAACACTTTTATCAGTCGTATTGATTTCAACGAGGGATCTAATTAATACCAAATTTTCGTCAGGAATTACATAGCAGAATTTTTTGTTATACATTTCACAGCTGGTGTCCAATTCACAAATGCATAATACCTTTGATCCGCGACAATATTGTAACGCTAGTTGAACTCTATCTGTCATATAAATTCCATTTCCATACACATTTCCATTAACCATCATTTCTGAATTCGTTGTTTTCAACCCAGTGCGCAATATAGAGCACCAATTTGCCAATGCGCTTCCGTGGAATAAATACATTGGTTGTTTTTTGCGTTGCTGTTCCTCAATAGCTGGATTGTATATGATGTCATATCGAACTAAATCCACTTCATCAATTTTAAATGTATTGGCCGACATATTAAATTTAGTATCGCAGATATATTTTACATAGCTATACAATTGCGTATTTGCTGAGTGGATATTTATGTCCGTCGATAATGATATGATTTTGGATAGTGAATATTTAACCAACAATTGTTCCAATTCACAATGATTGAGTGGTGGTGGAAGTGATTTAAATAGAATTTTTGTCCGCGATGAATTCAAAGCACTGAGGGTGACCTTATGGTAAAACATGAACACAGTTTTATCTATTGACTCAAATGTTGAATCAATCGTCGTTAGCCAAGCATAATAACAATGTTCTGAACCATCGCAATATTTCAGCGATTGAATATTACCACATCCGGCGCAAACCATTGTTGTGATGTCTATGATAGATGAATATAACAATCAAATTTTTTCCTGAATAAAAAAATAACATAATTGTCAAATATCATTCAAATACCATTCAAATATCATTCAAATACCATTCAAATATCATATTCATGTATAATCCTTAATGAGTTTATCAACAATATTATACGCATCCTCAATCGCCTTATTGCTTGATTTTGTCAACTCCATAATGAGCGGAATATTATATTCACTCGCAAATTCTACAATTGCTCGCATACCAGAATCTTTTGGCGGAATATTATTCCAAATTAAATCTTTACTGGAAAATGGCGGCTCATGTACATCTTTATGTCCGCCTAATTCAATTGTTGTTCCATTAATATGAAAAAGTTTAATATAATCCGGATATTTTATTCTATTGATCCAGTCTTGGACATTATCGTATCGACTCATATCCTGACCAGCGGCCCAAACATGGCTTGTATCGATACAAATTCCAAAGTTGATATCCACTTGCGACTCAAGTAGAGCTTCAATTAATGCATTTAATTTTTCGGGCGTTTCATAAGTTTTTTTTGGGTCCGGCGCAACGCTTGTCATTTCCAAAATAATCATCATATCCGGGTCGTTGATGATTTCCATAGTTTTAACAACTGTCTCTGGTATATCCTTTGGTAAATGAATTACCAATCCAGACAATTTTAGTTTTTTGCAAACTTCAAGTTGTTCTTTAATATGAAAATGCATCTTCGTTCGCTTCCACGGATGTGATAAATATGTTGCATGCGCATAAATCGGTAAACGTCGTGTTGCTTGTTTAACAACATCATGGTCGAAATTACACATTTGCGTTGATTTTGGGCCATGTGTAAAAATTTGCGCACATGTCATTGCGGTTTTTTGTAACGTTGCGAAATTCTTCACTTCGAAATGCTTACCCAGCATTATGGCGTTGTGCGTTCCACTACCGATATAAGTAATTAGGATCAGTGTGTAAAATATAAATTGAAAATCAAATTTTTTCTAAAAAGTTATATAAGCACAAAGTTTTACGTATTATGTATATTATTATTATTTGCGTGATTGTTTTTATTTATTACTTTAGGCAATGGATAATTTACAGTATTGTTCACAATGGAAAAAAAAGTGAACTACTAGCCCCTAAATATTTACAGGATCAGTATAAATTCGATTCATTCGACATAACATATTTCCTAGCTTCCCATAATCTGATTTAATACGCCTTCCAACGATATCTGCAAGACATACATGTCGCGATAATATTTGCTGCTTCATCAAGAGAACGCAACTGAACCTCGTCAATTGTAGATTTACGTTCTTTGCATTTGGGGCAAATATACAGTGTTGAAATTTTTTGCTCAATTTTTTGTTTACTTCTTTCATCCAGTTCGTTCTTGAGTGCTGAATATTTACTCGGGATTAACTCTTCGGATGTCATGAATGCAATCTTATCGAAAATATCTTCGTCGTGAATACATCTATTTATTAAATCAGATTCTTTTTCTAAATTATCGAAGTGCGCTATAACGCGATGCGTTGTAATACAATAAATATTTGTGAATGACGTGTTATTCCAGTTTTTTAAAATATTCTTGTTGTGCGCTTCATCAATTGTTTTATTGAAACATGATATTTCGATTCGATAAATATTAAATTGTGTAAAGTACATGTCTAATAGTTCGCGAAGCCGATTAAATACGGGAATACGTTTATCATTTCCGGGGCTGGCCAGATATTGTTCGATGAAGTACTCGTAAGTCGTTCCTTCTGACATTGTATAATATACAAAAGTAATATTCAATATTAAATACTGTATGATGGTAAATAATCAATGGTTAAAGTTGGGTAAAAAAAGATTAATCAATGACGTTTGTGTTGCCTCAGAGCATGCCGCCACGCAAATAATAAACCACACATTCATCTACACTATCCACGTCTAATAGATACGTTAGTAGGTCAGTGATATACACGAATGAATCATTTTTACTGATATATCTGTGATTATCAATACTATGTAGTCCATTACTAACATCTGCCATTAACTTGCATTTTTTTCTTACATACATTTCGCTAATTACGTCGGTCATTTTAACCGGGTAAATTGTTTTCTTAGGTTCCGCTTTATCTTGATCACGATATGGCGTGCGTTGTTTATGAGCACAGAAAATACATGTAAATTCATTGTCGAGAATGTAAATAGAATCACATAAAATCATGCCACACTTACAATGTGTTTGACTCTTATTCATTGAAAGTTTATCAAATTTCGTATATCGAACTCTGTTGTATTTTTCATGAAATGGAACATGCGGCGAATCCGATAACTCGTAATTCTGAGATTTTCTAAGTACTAAATCGACATATAGTGTCATACGTACTCCATAGTTCCGGTGAACGTAAATGTCATAATCCCTAACTTTATTAATGCGATTGAAATTATCATAACTAAGTAAATTCTTTGTTAATGTTCCATGCATACATGCTAATAACGCTTTACTACAAACAACAATCGAATGAAGTGACATAAACAATTTATCAATCTTTTTGTATTCAGATTTTGAATCTTTAATAATTGCATCAAGATGAGGCATTGCATTCGTTACTATAATGGAGTTTTTCTTGGAATAAATGATGCACTCGTCAGAATCGAATATTAATTTTTTCGAATATAAATTTTTATTTGTAAGTATTTCAAATTTTTTGTTTACCGCGTTAGTAATTTCATCCGCTTTAAGATTACGTCCATAAACATCAATTCGCGATGGAATTATTGAATATTTAGCAAATGCTGTTTCAAATGTTATATATTCATCGACCAATGCCTGTTCTTGAAACACGCCATCAACAAAATATTTAGTATTTGTGATCATATTAACTATTTCATCAGAAACTGCTTGCATAATATCGCATTCTTCAATGTACAGAATTTTCACCATGCTGTCAATCGTCGGCTAGACGTTCAGTGTTGTGCAATATTAATATCATTTCAATTTTTTAAAATGCAATCCAAGCAAATTTGGGCGACCAAAAAAAATGAAATGCGACCAAAAAAATGAAATGTGACCAAAAAATTGAAATGATATTGTAGTATATCACAGAATGGAGGAATACATTGCCACACTACCCATTTACATCGTTTGTGCTTCAAACGATGACAGCTATTTAATTCCTGTCGATAAGACAATTATTAAGTCAAAGTTATGTAGAAAAAATGCAAGGATCATCTCGGCCTCGGATTATAAAAAATATAAAACCGAAACGCCGATTACAAGTGCTCATGCCATTGCCATTGATGTATACAATGATCCATTGTATATTAGCCATTATGTTAGCACAGAGTTAGTGGACACGATATATATTATTGACTTGTTAAATGCTTCTAAGAACTATGTTCTTAGTGGAAAATTATATACAAAAATCATTGCGTATGTAAAAAATATTCCATGCTCTTCCACGTTTTGGCAAACATTAAGTGAAATAACAGAATTTAACAATAAAGCCAGTAGAACATTTAAATGGAGCAACAGTAGCTACAGTATCAAGAATACAGATAACACAATGATTGCAACAAAAGCTTTGCATAAATTGGTGGATGACGACTTTGGAAATATATTGATACTTAAACCACGAAATGCTCTTGTTAATTTACGGCTTGTGGCGACTAAAATTCCCACCTTATATTCACTCATTTTGAATATTAGGTGCTATGATATGCTTCAACCATTGAAACATAGGATTATCGAGGTTTATTGCCGCATGAAAGATAATCCGGGTTTTGTTGAGGTTGCCAAGTATTTCCCTACTGATTTTAAGTTAAAATCTATCAAAGAATGGTTAAGCGCGTTGCCCGAAGACATCATGCCCACTAAGAACGTTATCAATGATATTATCAAACACTCAATGATTGCAGCTTCTACTAGCAAGCATACAAGATGTCATACACCAAAGATTAAACAACAATGCGAAACTATTGCTAAAATGTATGCGGAAACACCAGATATGGACCTATCATTGGCTTCATCGTCAGAGTCGGCTTCATCGTCAGATATGGCTTCATCATCAGAGTCGGCTTCATCATCAGAGTCGGCTTCAAAAGCGAATTTGACGGAGGAAGAAATCAAAATTAATGATTATGCGATTCTCGCTAAAAAATCAAACCCAACATATACTGGATATGGCGGATCCATAATTCATGGTACAACATATTCAGTGATCGTTCCACTTAATAAATCGGAATATGCACTTGATGGAATATCAAAATTCATCAAAATCGTAAAATTCTTACATAAATGCGATTTAACTGACGTAAATTGCAAGATAATCGATCGAGTAATGACTTCATTTGCGATGTTGCATTATACATTGAATCCATCGATAATGAAGCTATTATCGAAACATTATTCCCCTAACATAATCAATAACATCTATTATACATTCTATATTCTAATAGCCGAAGAATATTTGATTACTTCAGATTTTCACGGACGGCGTCATATTCTGGATTTGGACTATGCTGCATTAATTAAAAATAAAATAACATTGGAAATTCTACCAGTTCGTAAGGAGTTCTATTCATATGAGTGGCGATTATCTCACATGAAAAATTGCCACAAAAATAAAATTCACGATGTTAAAATGTTTAAATCGCGGCTCGCGGTTTTTACAAACGGCATTATGGATTGTATCGATTTGGGGGCATGTAACGCATATTTAACAGGCAGCACTATGCTTGCATGCGCATCAACAAATGTAGTCGAATTGAGTTTTATTGAGGCGGGATATTCATTGGATTATTATTTCGAGTATATGTATCCATCGCGCAACAGCTTGATTGATGAAAACGACGCCAAATCGCTCACGGACATCGATATTGCATTTGTTGTTAATGATCACGCAGAATACGAACGTAATATTGAAATATTTCACCAACAATTACTTAAAAAATATCCTGATGTCAAAAAAGAATATGTTTTGAAATTTGTAAAAAATGGCGCCAATCATGCCAATGATTGCTATAAATACGTGTTTCGTTCCGAATTTATGATTCGTGATATCGATGCATATCCGATTTTCAACAGTATTGAGGAGCTTATGAACCGATTTCATTTTCCATGCGTAAAGTTATATTATGATGGTAATAATGTGAAAATTTATGCATCATGTGTTGCGGCATTGCTCACTGGCATTAACATTAAGCAAATTTGGATTTCAAAGACCGCAAATTATATCAATATTCTGATGAAATACATGTGTCGCGGCTACACAATGATGATTTCTCGCGATTTGTATAATTGTTTATCGGCGGATTATTTAGAATCTAAGTGGCGGCATGATGACTACGATATTCATGATGATGCATTCAAACATCTATCAATTCCATTAGCACTCAAACTTTATAACAAAGGATATAGAAGCGGCTTGCGAGAGATGGATGTCTCAAAAATTAAGGAGCAAGCTGATAACACTTCCTACCAAAGTGGATATGGGGGAAACATTCATATCCCATGCCCGCTCGTGTTAAGAGTATAGTTTAATATCAAAAATTGAATTTGTTTTTTATGTTAGATAAAGATGTTGAACGCGCTGCAAATTCAAACCAGAACAAAAATCATCACCAACAAATATCGTCGCTACTTAAAACAGTTGGGCGAAACGACAAATACGGAGTCTATCAAATATTTGATTGTCACAAGTGTTGAAAATGTTACAATTTGGCATGTGCTGATATTTAATTTAAACTTTGCGGATTACGCGGGTGCCGAATTCATTTGTGAGTTGAATTTAGAAAATATTCCCGCAAAAGCACCAAAATTCAAATTTATTACGCCAAATGGTTTATTTGTTTTGAACAAAAATCCATGTATTGCCGTCGGAGATATGCATCCCGAAAATCATGATGTGACACTCGGACCGATCGAATTTATTCTTCATCTTATTAATATGTTGGAATGTCCAGATGAAGTAACACCTGGTATGCATATCGTTAAACATTCGAGTGATGACCGAAAAAAATTAGCGGCTGAATCAATTGAGTATAACAGAATTCATAACCGCGACATTTTATTTAACTTGAAATCCCATATTAATGATTATGGACTCAGTAATCGTATCCAATTATCATTAACGCAAACTGATGAAACGCTTGCACAGGAGATGGATAAATTAAATATCTCCTAAAGCCTTATTTAGTTCAAATATGCCATTTTTTTCGCAATTCTATTTAAAGAAAAAAATTGAATTTGATATTAAGCATACAACCAAGATGAGTGCCAAGTCGAACGAAGCGTTTCTCGAGGAGCTTGCTAACGTTGAAAGCCGCCTAACTGCAAAGATTCAGCAACTAAATAAGTTGTTGGAGGATGTTAAGGCGCATGCTACTAACACTGCAAATGATGTGGCATCCCTGATGTCAACTGTTTCTAAGTTACCCGCTACACCCGCGAAACCAAAGACGTCGCGTAAGACGCCAGATCCCGGTGAAGCTAATAAGGCTAAGACATGTCATACAGCACCTAGTTATATTAAAACTGTGTATCCAGCGGAGGCTAAATCCAATGGAATGCCGACACCATTGATTGATGCGCTTAATGAGATGACAGTTGGTGGTGTATCAATTATTGAATATACTCTTAATTCTGAAGAATGTAAGGCTGATATTGAAAAAGGTAAAGAAACCGATGCAGCAGTTGCTCAGCATTTATGGACACATATTAAATCAGATAACGATTACAAAGCAACCATTTGCAATTTGCGTAATGATTACAACAATAAAATTCTAGAACAGAGCGGTGAACTAGAAGCCGATAAAGCAGGCAATTCTAAGGCCGTTACGAAACCCGTCAAAAACACTGCAGGTGCCAAGAAAGCGCCTGAACCGAAGAAAACAGCGGCTGTGAAGCCACCAGTGCGTAGATCACTTAAAAAAACTGTTGATTCGGACAGTGAGCGTCCATCTGACGATGATGACGATAACGAACCAGTCGAAGACGAAGTCGAAGACGAAGTCGAAGACGAGGTTGAAGACGAGGTTGATGAGGATACTGAAGAGCTTAAGCCAATCATGGTGACAAAGAAAGCACCAAGCAAGCCACAGCGGATGTAAAATGTCGCCGAAAAAAGTATTATTTTTTTATTTCGCGATAAGCACCATTCTTATCAAAGTATTTTTTTGGATAATATGTTTGGAATGAATTATCCTGATGCATCTTTTTTAAATCAATGTCCTCATTTCGATATGTCCCGTAAAAATGCTCGACTGGGATGGTCTTATTGCGAATTTTATTTATGTTATATAAAATTTGTTTATTGGGGTTTTTTAATAATAATGACAGCCAATAATCGATTAACAAAAATCGACATATAACATAAGGATGTGCGACTTTTAAATTATCAACAACGACATAAGGCACTATTTCAAATTCACAAGAATTATAAATATCAATAACGGTCGTGTTGGACTTTAATGTCTTTTTTTGAAGTCTGAAATCAAATGGAATTACTGGATCCAAATCGAATACCTCAAAGTCGGAAATGTTTTTGAGAGATTCTATTGTTTGTTCTACATTATTGGATATTAATTGCAGACGACCCTTTTCGTGAATGCCGAATTTTTCCAATGCGAAAGTTCCAATTAATAAGCAATTTAAAGATTGAATAAAATTTATATCTTTGCCGCCATGTATTTTTTCAGCGCGAACTTGTTCTTCATGTATGAGCAATTTATCCCAATCCGCATTGTATTTTACATTATATAATTTGTGATAAATTTCACTGAGTTCTAATTCGTAAGGCACGTGATCGGTTAAGTTTAAGAGTTTTTGAATTGGTTGTTTCTTGAAATACCCGAGTGTATAAATAGAGCAAATATATTTGTTATTTACCTGTAATGTGAATTTACGATATGGTATATTTGTTAGCATTTCAACATATGGGGTTTCTGTGGCCAATATATTTGCTAAATTATTCGCGTCAACTAGTGCGTTTGAAGAATATAGTTGATATGTAAAATTACTTTCTTCGATTGGTGTATTGTCGATTAGCAAATTGTTGTCTTTAATGAACTTATTAATTATTTCAAAAATCTTTCCGTGAATATGATGATTTAATTTATATAAATATATGTCCGCCTTGTCCATGATTGTTATATACTTTGCGATGAAAATATTATATAAAATCAAATTTGCATATGATATAAATTTGATTTTACATATTCGTATATAATGATGAAGGTGAACTACCATAATCCATTTGTTGATTATGTTTCGGAATATCCCAACCTGTCGATTGACTATTTTGGCGACTTGGATGAATCATTAGAATTGGTTCAACAATTACGCGAAGTTCATAGTTTCATAACGAAAACACATCGACTGCCGTTATATGGCGATATTAAATGGTTAGATGAATATCGTGCTCAATTTGTTTTGGGCACACTAAAACAGCACATAATTGATGGATTTAATACAATATTTGATTGGGAATGGAAAATTTCCCATCATTGGTGTGAAAAATTTCACCAGAGTGCGCATTTTATCAAAACACATAACAGACTTCCCAAAAGCAATGAGTTATCATGGGTATTGGATCAATGTAAAATATATTATAACGGATTATTAAAACCATATCAGATTAAGGCGCTTGAGACACTCCCTCATTGGGAATGGAGATCCTATCCAGCATTTGATTATACTATGTGTGATTTTATTCGCGATGTAGAAATCTTAAAGGAATATGTGAGCAAGTATAATAGAATGCCGCGCAAGAAATATGGATTCGCATTTATCAGAAAAATTCAAAAAAGATATAAACTCGGACTTTTAATGGAATGTCAGATTAAATCACTTGAAGATATACCAGGATGGAAATGGGAGAGCTCGCGCGAAGACAATTGGAATAAAAATTTCCAATTATTATCTGAATTTGTTGATATCAATAAGCGTTTTCCTCAACGTTATGAAATGTTATGGTTTGAGCCACAATACGCCAAATATAAACGAATGAAATTAAATAATGAACAAATGAAACTCTTTCAAATTTTAGTCATGCGAGTTAAACTTATGAAGACAAAATAAGCAAGTTCAAATAGGATTAAATAATGATGAAAGTGATTATATAATTTTTTTTTGGAAATAAAAATTGAAAATTTAGTACTGTAATGCTAAGCCATGAGCAGCAACGAAAGCATGGGTGGTGTTCATTTTACATACGATGAGCTAATGACTACCCGTCTTTTGATGGATCAATCATCCAGCGATAGTTTAGTTGATCCAATTGATCCAATTGGATCAATTGAATCGGTTGGTGATCATTTTAGTAACGTTTCATCCATCGATGAACAAAACATGTTCGAGATATTCCAACGAATAGAGCAATATTTCAATAGCGATACAAAACCAAATGATTTATATGATTTAATCATGGGCATACATAGGAAATATAAACAATTCATGATGCCAAAGACAATTATTGACATGTTTAGTAGAATTGAAAAATGGTCATGGCGATGTCGTAAAACCACTGGCTGGTGGAAAATATACAATGAAATCCATAGATATGCGGAAACACACAAAAAACTACCGACTAATAAGAGCAAATATTGGATCATAAAACAAAAACGCGAATACCGTGCGGGAAATCTCACGCAATATCAAATCGACGCGCTTAATGATATTTATGCGTGGGAATGGTTGCCCAATAGCGACATTCGTTGGTTAACAAAATATAATGAGTTTAAAAATGGCATACACGATAAGACGTGGATATATATTCAGCGCTCGAAATATAACAATGCTAAATTATCATCTGAGCGTATTAATGCGTTAAATGAACTTCCGGAATGGAAATGGGATGTAAAAACACGACCTGGCGCGTGGTGGGCAATATATGATAAGTTAAAAAAATATATTGATGAACATGGTGATATGAAAGCATATCCTGGAAAAACATGGTTAACTCTGCAACGTCGCGTATATAAGAATGGAAAGTTATCAACGGACAAGATTAATGCACTTGAACAAATACCGGGATGGTGTTGGGATAGAATGAATGTTCAATGGTGGAACAGATATCATTCAATCATGTTCAAGATCGATCATGAACGCAGTCTATCGCGTGGTGACCGGCGTTGGGTGCGTACCAATAGAACCCCAGAAAAAATGGACAAGATGTCACCCAAACAGATTGATGCTTTCGGGAACATGCAAGACTTTTTGCTGTTCTAAAAAATAAATGCTGTTTTTTTCAGAAGCATCAGATGCTTCTGAATGCATCAGATAACTCGATG
>JACCDM010371564.1_pt1 | contig 18605 bp, 19 predicted proteins | sample 7445851 | NCBI WGS metagenome assembly JACCDM01 (sample SAMN15323438, study PRJNA562643) | freshwater metagenome | isolation source: river surface water | place: USA:Blue River Watershed | collected 2017-08-16
GATGCAATCAGACATCATTGTCACAACACCTTCTCGTGATTTTCCCAAGCTCAATGATAATGGTACAATTTTTCGTATCACACCCGACCAGCTCATCATCAAGGACCCCGATCCCAACCTTAACCGATGTCAGTATGATTGGGCACATCCGCTTGATATGATCGTAGGCATTGTTCGAAATTGCCGTCGTTCGGATGGCGGTGGAGTCTACATCTTTGGCGAATTTTTCGTGCAGGATGTCATTCGCCAACTTATGGCTGCTGTTCGAGCGGGTTCGCCGATTCTTCAGGCGCTGTCGGAAAACGACGTTTCAAGCGAAGTGGGGTTGTATACCCATGGAGCAGCAGATACACTGCGCGGTCTTGTTTATGCAATCATTCAAGCGCATCGCCACTTTCCAAACTGGCGAGAACAATGTCGAATCAAACGAAACATTGACGATATAGTACTAAATACTGCTCAAAATTGTATTGCGATCGCAATCCTACATGACCAGCGAATGAATGGTTTATTCGTCGCAACTCAGGATTCTGAAGGTGTTTATGCGGCGGCTGTCTGGGAGATTGTGAAAAAATCAACACTTCCACCCATTGACATACTCATTTATTCATGCCGACAAATGAATGGGAATGTGCATTTTGTGTGTCTTCAGAAGGGTAATGTTGACATTCTGCATATTCTCCCTGAAGCGAGGCAACAATCGGACGCAACAAGATCTGGTCTTGTTATGTACACACATGTTTGTGGTCCATATGGTATGCCGAACAACAGCAATCTCATTCGTGCCCCAAATCTCTCGTGAATCGCCGAATCTTTTTTCGATTCGTAAAGGAAAAAAGATGAAGATTCCATAGTAAAACACATATGTCCGACCCAACTTCCTCGCGAAATCTTTCTGCGGCACCTGGACCACCAGGTGCACCAATGCAACTTGGCAACATTCGAGACATCGAACCAGAGGCATCCGCAGCATCTGCATCATCAACAACAGTTGCATCCGCATCGGCTGCATCAACCACTGTTGAAACATCATCGGATGCATCAGCAGCCTCAACAATTGAAGATGTATTGGGTGCTCGAATCAGGGCCCAACTTCTGCAAGATTTCGATGAAGTTGTCGCTTTTTGCGGCAATGCAACATCAAAATGCATCATCACAATCGAAGAAAAAACCGCATCTTCTCTTCTCACGGCACTCATTTTGAAGGCGCTTCTCATCAACCGGGGGTAGATCCGGCATGCATTTACATGTACATATGTCCCGATGACCTTCCTTCGCCAAACAATCACATTTTCATCGCTATCTACCAACCACTCATCGGCATCTGGTGCGCACGTTTCCGCAGGCAATATTTAGGTCAGTTTAACTCAGCCAAACATCTCGTTCGATATCAGGGTCGTCGACCATTCTCCGGCGTCAAGATTTTCGACGAGTTCTTCACGGGACACATCATCCAATGGCTTATGGATGCTCTTCTTGCAGGGTCTCCAGTGCTTGACGCCATCGCAAATAACGACTTAACCAGCATCTTTGTTCCAAATTTGCCTCGATATGTCGAGGAGTGTAACCTCAGCGAGATCGTGAAAATGGTTACGATGGCACATCAAGACATCCAAAACATGGAGGAACTTCTCGTAAATCAGAAATTTCTTACAGACACTGCGTTGCGCATCGCGCAAAACTGTAAGCATGTCATCAGCGAACGACATCGCATGCCGCGAGCTAGTGGCTTCTTCGTTCGAGCAGATGATCGCTTTCGCGTATACGCGGGGCTTGTCTGGGCGATTGTTATGAAGTCCAAACTGCCAATTCCCGAGTTTCTGTTGTATGTTTGTGAAGTTGCCAACGACGAAGCGACCTTTGTCTACTTCCATCGAGACGGGATTGACGCTCCATGTATTGTTCGGTCGGCCCGGCAAATCGGAACTTGGGATGTAATTGCGCACATCTACACTTGTCCATGCCGAGACGACGGCATGCCGCTCAATGAGCAGATTCGGCTGGCACATGAATGAATGATCATTTAGCTTTTTTGGCTTATCAAAAAAGACAAGCACAACACTCCCCTAGCATCAATCCCAGCCAAATTTGTTCTTAGACACATCATACGGAGTCCCGTGTAGCGCATCTCGAATTGCTCGTCGCTTGAACTTGATGGAACAAGCAAATGCAACCATACATGCTAGATACACAAGCAAAATTGCTAAACATACAAGTACTGCTTTTGGCCGATTATCGGCATGCCACACAACAGAACCCTCGTATACCCAACAATCGAATGGTTCGCATTCCATGCTACATAGCCAGGGTTTCTCATCGCTTGGACAATTCGCGTGATCGGCAAACTTAACAATACCAGATCCATTCGGCGAAGTTGCATGACCCGTTGCGAGCACAGTGATATGTCCGGGCGACGTTTCGCTCAATTCGGCATCTTCAACTACACAAGTATGCAGCTGATGTTGTGCTGCCAAATGCAGTGCGTATTGATAAAACAACCAAAGTAAGCAACAACTCACAAGTACTATTTTGATTACGTCAAAAGGCTCACGGAGGTCATCTTCATACCAACGATACCGATCATGCTTGTACTTTAGCTCGTATGAAGAAGACAAGCGGGTTCGCATTTTTGCCGACCCACAGTACTCGAGTATTTATGATTCAACTTTTTAACACTCAAAAGATGATAAAACAGAACATAAGGAAAAAGAACATAAGAAAGATGTCCAGTGACGAGAAAGAAACCGAACCTCCCGCGGCAAATGCCGACGCCGAAAGCATCCAAGAGATCCTCTCGCGACAACTAACGATCCCAGACTTTGAGCGCATTGTTCGCAAAGTATGCGTGAATAACACCGACACAAAATGTGTCTTTTACCTCGAAGATACGTCAGTCCAAATCCAATTCGCAACACTTCTCTTGCACAGCATCGTTGCAAGCTATGGCGTACAATCGGACAAAATCATCATCAACACAAGCATTCGCGCGGCCTCGCCCAACTCAAAGACTTTGATGTTATGGATGGCAAACGACATGATCAAAATTCAGTATGGTGATCAGATCACGCCATTCTTTATGATGGATCGCGATGAGCGACTCATTCTTTGCCTTGTACAGGCTATCATCCAAACCAACGATTGCATCAGGTTCCCGAGTATTCTGATTTTTGGCGAGCTCATTCCCGGTTTTCTCATCAATCGACTGATGCGAATCGTTCGCGATCGCGAGCCTGTGTTCGAGACATTGGCCATTGGCGACGTCTCGCATGAGGTCGGAGAGTGTCTTTGGGCGCGACTTCCATCGCCGCCGACGCTCCGAAACGTCATCCGACAGTTGATTTTGGCGCATGAAAATTTCGCAAAATGGCTTATTGAGGGTCGAGTGATAAAAAATAAGGCGATCTTGCTCAAGCAAATGGCGCTCAAATGTGTTCCGGTTCGCATACAACGCAGCGAAAATGAGTTCACACATGGGTACTATCTCTACATGGATGATGCAAAGTGTGAGTATGCGAGCGCGATTTGGGACGTAATTCGCGAGTCAACGATGTCCAAACCATGTTTTCTGGTGTATGGGTTCCATCGAGAAGGCGATTACATCCACTATGTTTACTTGTCGAACCTCGATGCTCCGATGAATTGCGACTTTATTCCGGCAACTTTTGTGAAGATGCTTAACTTTCGGTGGGTATTCGAGGCTCGCTGTTCATCAGATGGCAGCTTAACTATGCCGTATTCAGGTATGACAGAATACAACTAAGTGATGAGATATACACTATCGGATCTAAGGGTTTGCCGATGGCGTATCGTTACCCCCAATGTCTTCCGTATCATCAGTGATATGCGACGTGGAGTCTGCCGACGCATGTGCGTTTGTGGATGTCTGCGTACTCGGCCTTGATGCTTTTTCGAGAGCCATGATGTGCTTACTCATATCAAAACAGAGTCGACGCGCCTCTTCCCACCCAAGTACAAGCGCATCAAACTCCTTCAAAGTCGCGGGTTTCCTTGTTTTAGCTCGCAGAAAGAAGGCACATTGCGGATATTTCTCGAAGAACTCGATGGCTTTCGGGGATGCATACTGCTTGTATTTGGCCCATGACTCCTCAAAATTTAGAATCGGTTCGCGCCGTTTGATTCCAATCACCGCGATATATGTACTAAGAAATGCAAGGAGACACCTCGGCTGCTGGGTCAGTGATCGATCAAGTTCAATGATGCGCATGTACTTTTTGGCCAACGCAAATGCTTCGGGGTTAACTACTTCACCCTCGGATATGTCGATCCACCTCGGCGACTCCGTGATGCGCTTGGAGTCTTCGTTGAAATACTGAGCACGAAATGCTGCATGCAGAGAAACAACGCACGCAAATGCGGATGCCATCTTTTTTCGATTCCCTATAATCACTTTTTATGCTTTTTATGTTTGTCGGATCATGTGTTTGCGCTCTTTATGTATCAAACTACAGTAAATCAATGTCATCCGTCGAATCTCGCATTGGCGAATCTTGGACTGTAGATGCGCCGCGCGAGTGTCGTAGCGCTGCTAAACGCAGTTGCGAAACATGACGAGCCATGCCCTTACAAAGATCCCGGGCCTCGGCATACTCGACTTCAACCGCAGGAAGGTCTTTCAAGAGAACGGAGTATTTCGCCTTTGCCCGCTGCATATAGGCACATTGAGAGAATTTCTCGAAAAATTCGACCGCCTCAGGCGAGACTTTATCCCTGAACGTTGGCCATGCCTTTTCGAAGTTCACGATAGGTTTGCGACTGATCCCGACAACCGTAAGATATGTCTCCAGAAACACGGAAAGGCATAGTTTCATCCAACGAAGAGACGAATCTATCTCGATAATTCGGACATACTGTTTGGCAAGCAGCAATGCCTCGGGATTGACTTCTGCGCTGTTTGGACCTTCAGTCCATTTTGGCAATTGGGCAATCTGACTACTGTACTCGAGGAAAAATCGATTACGCATAAGATGCGTGAGCGAGACAATGCGATGTGGCTCTGACATTTTCTCTTTGGTATCAGATCATATTTCACGCGTTTAACAAATGGCAAAAAACTGATTGTTACGACTTAAAACATCAGGCAACATGTCGTCGAGCTCGTCGAGCATCCCGACAACTTCGGTATCCGCGGTTCAAGCATCCCAACTCACCTTTGTCGCGCCGATTTCGTACCAAAAGTCCCACGCAGCCGATGCATTCATGGAAATCCTTGCAACTTTTCCATACACTCCCGAGACTTACACCCTTCTGAAGTATCGCGATGATGATTGGTCATCAATTATGCGCATGATTTTGATGCGCTTGGTCTTTCGGGAGCTCCAAATTCGCTACCGATACTTGCATATTGTCTCGGGTTTCTCGGAATCACTCGCGTCGGAACACGTTATTGTGTGCGATGTACGCTTTCCATACACAGTATTCTTCGGTGGATCAGCTGATTTTCCATACAACTGTTTTGCCAAAACCACTTCTGCGCTCTTCATCGACGACTATGAACACCGTGGATCACACCTTTGCATGTCAATTTTTCGATCAGTTTATCGAACGGAAGTTGTTCGGGACAGTTGTCGCATCTTCACCGAGACGAAGTTGGACGTTAATCAGATGCATCGTTTCGCGATGATTGTCGCTTATGGTCAGTCCGCCATGGTTCGACTTTTGTTGTATGCTGTACAAGACTCGGTTTCGGAAGACATGCATCAAATTTTGCTGAAAAAGGAAGATTTTGGTGATTCCGCAACCCTAATAACTGAAGTACTTTCATACGAAAACAACTCTCTTAGTTGGGTCATTCAAGGCACGGAAATGCTGCGAAGGATTCACAGCATCCGATTGTCGGTTGCGTCTCTCACGTGTGCGATTTTCACCGATCGAAATGGAGTTCGCATGCACTGCATCTTTGCGAAAGGTCTCGAAGATACACATGGACGCCTGATCAATGACATCTGGGGACACGCGAAACAGCATTCATTCGAACCTGTATTTCTAGTCTACACAACCGGAAAAACTGAACGAGGTACTGTCGTCCATATCAAGTCGAACAGCCCTGCCTTGTCGCGGATTGTTCTCGAACACGTCGATGGATTCGTCGGAATGGATGGAGATGTCGCGATTGGATGCGTCCAAATGACTGAGAAGTCGATTCCCGACCGATGTTTCCAGTTGTAGATGTCAAAAAAGTGTTTACATTCGCGAATTGTCGTTGATAAAAACATCATAAATCCGATGGAAGTTTGCGAATGTATAATTTTACCCATTCAAAGATTGCGTTCAGATGACAGTATCGTATCGTCTGAGTGGTTTTGAGACGAGAAACAATGCGTTTAAAGACGTTTGTGAAGGAGATGTTTTCGCTCAAATCCATCTTCATGTCATCCAAAATGACCTTCACCGACTCTCGAAGACGAGATTCGTCTTCATGATCCTGCTCAACAAAGGGTTGGCACGCGACAAAACGTCGCATATAGTCTGTGTATTTTTTGCGATATACGAAATGGAAGGATGTAAGGACTTGTTTCGTACATCGGTAGAAGTCAACCTGAAAATGTGACTTTAAGTCCTCGGTAACTTCGCCAAACAAACCATCCGGCTGCGATCGGATACGGTGTAATGCTGAATACCTATCGATATCGTCGTAGCATAGAACAACCATTTCGATGTGCGGATTTTGAGCTAAAAGAACATCTGTCTCGTATGGATCGAAGTATGCAGGTATGAGTAAGCAACGGTATATTCGCTGCTTGATGACTAGTTCTCGTTCGTAGTATGGGTCGTAATACATACGCAAATTTTGCGATATAGATGTGATGCATTTTTGACCGATTTCCAGTATGGTTTCCCGAGGTATGCAAAGTAAGATCGTTAGGTAGCGACTACCGCTATGGATATGTGGTATATGCAGAATATGATCAAAACAACATTGAACTTGCAAAGCAGTATTTCCATGGATGGGATCCTTCCAATCTTCAGGATGAAACTCCGGAAGATTGAGCGGGGGGTCATCATTTGACTTTGTAACAGCGTTCTTGATGTGAATAAGAATTGGTGCACTTAGCCATGGTGATTCCCATCGATCTGCATATCGCAATCCACTTGGGCTGGCGGACTTTAGATCATTCCAATACTTCTGAAACTGAGCCCATATTTCACCAGCTACATTCGTCGATTCAATGATTTGACTATGCTGGTATAAGTTAAGATTCACATGCGGAACGCGACCCCATACCACTATAGATTCGACTCGTTTGTGACAATTCGGTATCTTCAAAGTGGGTTCAACGTCCAATAGTAAAACTGCCCGAGTGAAGAGAGGCGAATCGAAAACACTCGTGTGGATGAAACTAACTTTGGGGTAGAGCATTTCCAACATCTCAACAAAGACATAGTGTAAAGACGTGATAATGATCACATCTTTTCCCAGAAGTTGGAGGGTCATTATGTATATCAAAAAATCAAACTTAGCCACTTTGCAGGCATTCATTCACGTAACAGAACATACCTTACCGCTATTTACCTCCAAAGAAGCCTCTTTAACGCATGTCATGATGAAATCGAGCTGGCTATGACGAATCGTATAATCCCTTTTTAAGCGAGCGATTGTCATTTTGAAGACATCCTCAACGGAGAATCGCGTGTCGGAACGGGTTTTGTTACTTACCCATTCGCCGATAATCGTCTGAATCGATTCTCGGAGACGCGATTCTTCATCATAATCCTGCTCAGCAAAGGGTTGGCACGCGACAAAACGTCGCAAATATTGCGTCCATTGCGAGCGGACTGATGTCTCCCAATGCCAAATGCATTTCATTCGACGCATCTCCATGGAAAAATCGGCATCCCAACCATCCATAACCTCCGTGAAGAGGTCGCACCGAGGAAATCGGACATAGTGTGCAGCGTGATACAGTCCCCTCAAATACATCGATACGACGATTTCGATCCTCGGATTCTCCAGCAAAAGTGTCATCGCGACTTGTTTCTCGATGTACCGCGGCACAATTAGACATCGGTAAGACCTTCCCATTATCAATTCCCGCTCGTAAAACTGATTCAACATCGAATGTTCATTCATTTGTTTCGATATGCGAATTATCTGCTGCTGACCGATCTCGATAAGTTGATCCCTCGACACACACAAGAGTATCGTCAAATACGTATACCTCGAACTCGGACCCGCATTTTGTATGTGATTTGCACCACAATACCTTTGTAATGTGTCGAGGTTGAGTCGATCCGTTCGCCAATCTTCGTGATGAAACTCAGGAAGTTGGAGGGTGAATTTTGACTTATAGATGTTTTTCGCTACATATTTGACAATGTGTCGATTCAACCAAGACCTCGCAGGCGCCATTCCATTCGCTAACTCTAGGGGATGTTCTTGCCAGTGCTGCTTAAATCGCAGCCATAGCTCTTCTGGGACATTGCCTGATTCGATTACCTGATGCTGCTTGTATTTTGTCAAGTCTACCTGAGGCACCTTACCCCAAACAAGGATGGATTTGAGCCATCGATTACGTAGAATAGATGGTGTTGGCAAAGCATCGAGAAGAAGTAGTTCGGGAACGTAAAATCCTGGTTGGAAGTTTGATAGGTATTGGAAGCATATGGATGGATAGAGAACCCTCAGCATGTCAATATACACCACGTGGAGAGTTGTGATGACAACCACGTTTTTTGTCAGGAAGTTGAACATTTATGTGGGTAGACATTCATATGCTTGTTTGAAAAAATCAAAGTTGACACTTATATCGGCTCGACATCAGGCTGATGCGGATCTTTCTTCTCGCCAAAATGCTTTTCGACGCACTCCATAACAAAATCAAGTTGACTATAGTGAATGGTCTGAGTGGTTTTTAGGCGAGCGACGGTCATTTTGAAGACATCTTCAACGGAGAATCTCTCGTCGGGGGGTGTTTTTGACATCGTCAACTCGCAAAGAATCGATTGAATCGACTCGCGAAAACGAGGCTCATCGTCTTGATCTTGCTCGGCAAAGGGTTTGCATGCAACAAGCTGAGGTGAAAGTGACGCAAATCTACTCTCCCGAAGGATGATATCTGGGAATATGGCCTTGTTTCGGTATTTCAATGCCTTGCGGAGAGTAAACGTTAGTTCATCCATAACTTCGCCATATAGCCCATGCGCGGCTGGTCGTATATGCATTTTCACGCGGTTGGCAACTATTGGTGTAATAATGACTTCTATCCGAGGATTTCGTCCAAAAATGATCAAAGCGTCACGGTGCAATACTGCGGACGACGTCTGGAGACATCGATAAACTCGCCCACCAACGTGAAATTCTCGCTCATTGTGCAAATCTGGAATCGCCCATGGAAGCATTTGATTAAGCTCACGCACATATTCTTGTCGGCCAATAGCCTTTATTTGATCAAATGGCAAACACAAAAGCGCCGTAAGCTCGGAGCTATTGAATCCCAAGCGTGAAGATGCTACGATGCGCCTAATTCCAAAGTGGATATATAGCGAAGATTCGCTATAGCATAGATTTTGCCAGTCTGATTGATTATACTCGGGAAGTTTCGGAACTGGGAATTCATTCCTCGCCATCTTGAGAAAAGCTTTGACGTAGCTCACCATATCTTGGTTTAGCCATGACAAGATGATTGGCCGAAAATGCGAATTCAACGTGATAGATTTGAAATTGTCGAGGAATGTCTGAAACTTCGACCATAGCTCGGCGCCCGCGTCGGCACATGGGATAATCTGGCAATATGTGAAAGATTTGAGCTTGAGGCCTACAGGCACACGACCCCAGATGATAATGGATTGTGCAGAACTTGGCCTGTGTCGTATCCATGAGGCTCCTGTTGGGGCATTAAGAAGGAGAATTTCCCCCTTGAGTTGACACCAGTTCGATATACTTGCAGCATGAAACTGAACGTCCCTATACATTAAACGAAGCATATCGACGAACAGAGTGGGGAGTGTCGTAATGACCTGGACTTGTTTGGTTTGAAACTCAAGATTCATTTTGCTTTCATATGATCGCCGAAAAAATCAAAGTTGACAATGCCCCTACACAATAGAACATCTATGATCGCCATGTTTTGCCTTTGCAAAGGCCTCATCAACACATTTCCAGATGAGTTTGAGCTGAGTGTAACGCAGTGTTTGTGCCATTTTTAAGCGAGCAACCACCTTCGTAAAGGCTTCCGTCGGGGTCATCGTGGTCGATGAATCGCATCCAAACTCTTTGAGCAACGCATTGACAGACCCTCGAAGGTATGTGTTCGCCTCTGAATCTTGCTCGGCGAAGGATCGTGTGCATATGAATTGTTGCATGAATCGAGACATCCAACATGGTCGTGAAATTAACCCGCTGCAGTCGTTGGCAGTCATATATCGCATACCTAACTGATCGCCCAATAATTTCAACGGGATATCATTCATCGCTTCACCGACTAGACCAGGCGCCCTCTGGCGGATAATAAACTTCACGTGATAGTAAGATAGTAGTGGGTGCGCCCTATGGTATGCCCAAACAACAATCTCAATTCGCGGATTTTCCATAAGCAAAACAGATGCATATGTCTCGCTGACAGGCTTTAGAACAAGTAAACACCGATAAATACGTCCCTTAATACATAATTCACGCTCGTTGGAATGATCATGGAGATCAAGATCATGTCCCTGACATGCGGTTATGCTTATTCGTTCCCGTCCAATAGTTAGTATTTTTTCACGAGATAAGCACAATAGTAATGTGATACCGCTGTTTGTCTTCGACTGTATGGATAGATTGATGATGAAATCGAAACATCCCCGTACATACAAAGACTCGGTAAGATACTGATCGTGTCGCCAGTCCGATGAATGAAACTCAGGAAGTTTGAGTACCAACTTCTCAATTTGACCTTTCGATTCCATGTAATTGCATTTGACAAACGTCATAACTTCCTGATTGAGCCACGGTAATTTCATTAGTTTGATATTTCGATCTTTTGGGAGAAAGGTCTCACTAAGGTCATTCCAGTACTTTTGGAACTGATTCCATAGGTCCACAATGATATCTTCTGATTCGATGATTTTCCAATGATGGAGAATGCCCTGGGTTGCCCCATGTTTTACACCACCATAGACAATAACTGATTGAGTGGGTTTGATTCGAGGCTTGATCCAGCGAAGCATATGGGGCGCATCAAGAACCAAAATCTCTTCTTGGTCTTTAAGTTGTAAAATGTTTACAATGTCGAACTGAACATGTGGATTAAGAATTCCTAGGATTTCAGCGAACAACTTATGCAATGAAGTCACAACAGCCACCTTATTTGTGGCGAATGTAAGCATGATTAGTCTATTCAATTACATATACATGTGGAAAAAATCAAAGTTCGCCTAAGCAAAAAACACCCCATCGCGACGCCATTCGCGACATTCTCTTCTTTTTGTTTTTGTGTTTTTGTGTTTTTGTGTTTTTGTGTTTTTGTGTTTTTGTTTTTGTGTTTTTGTGTTTTTCACCGTTTTCCCACCAGAATCACCAATCCGCTTCGACCCTCAGCAGCTCCTGCGCCAATGCCTCCGCTTCGTCATTCGACTGATTTGGCGTGCACTCCACCATTGTGCTGTCATGGAAGGCCCCACACCAGCACATGCTGGTAAAGGCTGACGACATCACCTCGATCGAGTCGCCATCCATCTGCCCGTCCGCCGAAAGAATCGACTCCCCCTCGAATGACATTCCCTGAAAGGAGAGAACCAACTCGTCAGCTGGTTCGACAATTTCCGATGAAGTGCCATCCATTTTGACAGATCGCGAAAGCTTGGATGTGTTTCGGTGTGTGAAGTTATGTAGCGCGACACTTTTCAGTTTTTTGTACTAAAGTATCAAAAAATTGATAAACAGACACGATACATTCCAACCACAGCAGAAAAGATGTCCGAGACATCCATACAAAGCACGCGAGATCCCGAAGATGCATGGCTTTATTCACATGGAGTCGACCCTCTGGACATGCTCAGGCATCTGCGGCACCATTGCACCAGCTACGTAAAAACCGCAAATATCTATTCGACATTCAACAAAAATCACACACAGGTGGCGATCTTCGTAAACGACACCACTACGCCAATCACTGATGAGGTTCAGATCCTCTACGCACCGACAAGTTTCACAGGAGGAAAGATTCATCCACATGTCAAAAAAGTCTACTACTCGGATTTCGTTGACGAAACGAAGTTTCCTAATGCCGTTTTCATAAACATGTGGACTCGTTTGGTTAGTTCGACAGGAAATTCGTATCATTTGCAGTACGATTACAAGGGACTCCTATACAAAATCTGCGCGCCAACATTATCATCACAGCTTTCCAATATCGACGCAGATACTCAATTTATCGATTGCGATACGTTTGACTTCCGTTTCCAAACGTTTTGGAAGACAGTAGCATCGGATTCGCGCTTTGATGCGTTGGTTATGCGTTACGTTCTATCAAGTATTACACTTCCAGAGGCAGGGCATTTGGCAGGTGTTGATGAAAAACTCAACTCATCCGAGTTCACCTACAATTCGATAGAACAAATGTATGCGCATCCGGCACCCGTTTGGACTGCTTATCGAGCCCGCACATGTCACGTCGAGAATTGTTCGTTCAGTAAAAAAGATAGTGTATCCATGAGGACCTTCGGAGATTTGTGTTTCGAGCACTTTATTGATCAATGGGTGGAACAGCATCCAATTGCAGAAACCACTCGCAGCGAGGAAAAGGTAGTTACAGCTGCACACCGAACCAGGTTTTTCATTCAACACCACTATCGAGATTTGGGTAGTTTGATCAACCTTCTTGTCGACGTTTACGACCTTCCAATTTATATGAGGCACTTCACGACACTTGTTATTAGGATATCACCAGATCGTCAAATCGAGGACGTTCTCCAACTCATTCTCGGTAAAATGAAGAACTATCATATTCGCATATGTGTGCAATCTGTGCATCGAATTTCCCACCCGGGGCTTTTCGAAACTCATAACCCGCTTGGATTTTACTACTATTGGAACTGCCGATCCGACGATGTCATACTTGGTAGTGTTCACTACCCGTGCCCACCTCTCGGAACACGATGGTTTATCAGCGATTACATGGATAGGGTGCGATTTATTGACCAGCAGACAACGTGCCCTAAATTGGACGGTTAACCGTGCAAACTCAATGATTAGCAACGCTCTATTTTTTGGCTCATCTTATCGAGATCTCGGGGGAAATTTTCTGCCAACCCACTGCATATTTTTCCTAATTTTTCGGCTGGAATCTCAAAATCAATATCAGTATGCTCTGATATTGGTGTTTTCGTATTTTGCTGCGATTCCACATCGGCAAACATCAAAAACACCACTCTATACACCAACATATACCTAAATAACGCATGGAACTGATTTCCACAGTTTTGCTCAAAAACTCAAAAATGCCTTTCCAATGACGCCACGTGGCTCCAGTATCACATACCGCCCTACTATACGAAAGTCCCAGCCGAGTATCTCGAGGCAAGGGGGTACATAAGGCCGCAAAAACACATCCCTTAAAACACGACAAACATCGCACCTAAACGATTTTATGAACAGACATATCCCGCTAAAATCAACAATCCATTCATTCAAAAACACTCAGCACGAACACAACACCTCTGTAAACACATATTCAAGATTGAATATCACACAAAAGATACAACATGCCCGAGAATCCCAACGCATTTTCCGATGACTTGTTCGATTTTCTCCAAAGCCTAATCCCGGTTCGAGATATACTCGACATCATCGACAACTATACCGTCGATTCTTCAGCTGCAAACTATGGTGTATTTGTACCAACAATCGCGCGCGGGGCGTTTCCCATCCACTTCATAATGCCTGACATCGATCCATTGATTCTCATCCGATTCCAGATTATCCATGATGTTGCCATCGGTGAAATGTTGCCGTTCTATCTCAACTACAATCGATACAATCGTGACAGTGTCATCTTTGTGAACAACGAGCGAACACCTATTCTCGACGAACATAAGTTCGTCTACATCGCAACAGAGATACCGTATCTCTCGAAATTCTATCCGGAAGTCATCAAAGTTTATCAACGATCGGCTCAACCGTTCCGTTTTCCGAATGCCGAATGCGTGGATTTATTCGATTTCATCGTGACCAAACCGCGTATTCCTTTGCCGAGCCATGATAAGCTAAGGTTTCACATGGTGGATTTCTGCAGCCAATCCTATCTTATGTGCAGGGCCAGGGGACACGTTGCGTCTTTCGAACAAGGTGTTATCTTTCCCAAGGAAGTACGGGCGATTGTCCTCGGAAGGGTTTCGGACCAAACACTACCTGTATTGGCAAATCTCGATATACATTGCACGCCATATCACAAAATCACAGGTTATATGACTGCAACAATGTTTGGCCAATTTTGCCAAATGATGGATGGAAAAGAGGATCTAGGTCGACACATCTCGCGGATTTCTGATTGGCTTCCCGGAACAGGAGGTATGCCTGAATGTTCAGCACATTCATGTACAAATTCCAAGTTTCATGCAAATTTATGCTTTGTGCATTGTTTGGCATTTTTGCATGTTCTTAACGCAACCGTCGAATTAAGCGACACGTCCGATAGAACTTATCATTCGAATTGCCGGCACCAATATGAGCATTTCATTACCAATGCCCCTGGTGTCATCCAACGGCAGGGATATAGGACGCCCCAGGTTCAAGCTCTTGCGACAACATACGAAGACCGAATCGACGGAAATGTGGCTGAGCCGGGGATAGATTTGACGGGTATGCCGCACGAAGACGAGGGGACTCATTGGGGCCATATACCCCTTCATTCGACACCAAGTGCGCATACTCGACGCGATCGAGAGTTCGCCAAAACTTATCTCGAAGAAGACATTACCGACATTCGCTCGGCTTTGTTGAGTGAGCTTCAATACCAGAACGAACAAGAACAATCTGAAGAAAGCGAAGCAAATGAAGCAAAAGAAGAAAACGGAGAAGAAAAAGAAACAGATGAAAAAAGAAAACCAGCAGCTGCAAGAGAGCCCCTTGCCGATTTTGAAGAAGGCGAACCCGCGTATGGGATGTGTGATCAGAAGTATTTGACCGCGGCATATGATGAAATCCGCGATATTGAGCCACAAGAACGCTCCAATTCGGATGAAAGCGCAGGCCGGGCGAGTTCATATCCAACCTCGTTCAAATCGTTTACGCGACTTAAAAATGCGGACGAAGACCCTCTAACAACTACTCGTATGTTGATCCACATTGGCTGTACTTCCGAAGCAGATCTCTACAACGTATTTCTATCTCTCCTGCACATTCCCCGCCGACTACGGCCATTCTATATTCCCATCATTGATCTCGATTTTAGCATGCTTGGGAACTTAATCTACTACCAAGTTCAGTGTTTACTGAACAACTATATGGATTTGTATGGCATACGTTTCGGCATACGATCGTACTGGAATCTCAACATTTCTGGGATTTATGGAAATCGCATCGCGCCAAAACAGAGCATATACTGGAATTTCAGTCGAGATACAACGGTTGTCGATGGACGCGTGTATTTGTGCCCGGCACTGGCGCGCAGGGAAGCTATGATTTCGACCCTTTAGCACATTTGGCGATGTTTTGAATAAATTCATCAAACCACAATCAGCAATGTGCCACCGGCTGTCTTGTAGATGGTTCCGACAGCGAGACTTCCCGCGAGAGCCGCTGTGTTATCAGCGTATGTGGGGATGTTCGTGAACTTCGTCACAGGGCAAACGACGGTAAATGTGCATGTCGCGGCACTTGTTCCGAGGTTGACATTCTTCGCATAACTGCCACCAGTCGCGATGTTGATCGTCATCGGAACGCCTGAGTTTGGTGTGCCTGTCATGATGTTCACAGTCATTGCCTGGAATGTGTTGCCGGTTGCGATGTTAACGGTGACGCCAAACGTGCCTGTGGCGATGTTTACAGTCTTTCCACCAGTACCATTACCAGTTGCGAGATTCAGGGTCTGAGTTCCAGATGTCGTCGTGCCGGACAAAATGTTCACTGTGTTGTCGGCAGCCGATGCGCCCGATGAAATATTGACAACCTGAGCTACAGAGTTGATGCCGGACGCCAAGTTGACGGTGTTTCCGAGGGTGCCTGTTGCGAGATTCAGTGTTTTTTGAGCTTCACCCGTGGCGACATTCACGGTCTGCGCCGAAGTTCCGCCGCATAACGTTGTAGTTGCTGTTGTGGCACTGATTGTGGATGTACTGATTGATGTCGGAGTCAACGCCCCGCTGACCGCGGAAGTGATTGTAGAGGTGACTGGATCAACTGCTGTTGTGAGGCCGAGGGACATGGTGTTATACTGATGGTCGAAAATGCGCTTTTGGAAATCGAAAATTAGACGGAGAAATTTTCGAGGCATCAATATACAATGTCGACATCACTCACAACTGCCTCAAGTGTTACTGCGGCGACAGCCACTTCTGCAACTACAGCCACAACAGCAACAACAGCATCATCAGTTTCGAGTTTCGTACCAACAGTTAATGTCGTTACAGTAACTGCTACAGAAGTATCTACGACAAATAACGGAGCGTATACGCGAACGATGTTTCAGAATATCTCCTTTACCCCAGGGCAGACAAAGTCGGTTTCAATCGCGAACACATCCGCCAGTAGTTCGAAATTTATGCATGTAACTGTGGTAAACAGCGGCTCAACTGTTTTCTCAGATGTACAGGTTAACCCCACACGTATCGGTGTTTACTTGGGTTATATCGAAATCCATCTCAAGAACAATGGCGCAGCCACTGGCAGTGCATACTTTGCGGTCAATGTGTCGATTCTTGAGTGAGTAATTTTGGGGGTTCCCATGGACAAATTTTTTCTCCTAAAAACATTGATTCTGACAATACTTATACAAACCAAACCATGTGTGCGAATTCCTGGTTGTATGGCGCATCACTACCAGTACTTATCTTGGCCTGTTGGATTGCCGCAGCATCACTCCAGTCGAAAATCGGAACAGTCAGCCTCAACGATGGTGCTGTTTCCGCCATCAATCACGGCCTTTTGACCCAAACTTTCTTCAACAAGGTGAATTTTACCGCAGGCGAAACACGCACAATGAGTATCAAGAATGACTATGGCAGTGATAGGAAATTTGCACAGATCACATTGGTCATGAGTGGAAATGTTCTGTTTGGGGATGTTCGGCTGATGCCAGTGCGGATCGGTTACTATCTAGGCTACTATGAGATCATGGTAAAAAACGTAGGAGCCGATGCTGGCCCTGCGTATTTCGCCATCAACATTCAAATTCAGTGAGTGCATACAATATGTTGACTTTTTTGCAAGTCTATCTAGACATCCAAACCCAAATCCGTAATTTCAGGAGCAAGGATATAGTTGCATGGTCAACACTTTTCTGCCACATGGGAATGTTAAGCACGCTGTTTCTCTGCTTGATGACCGGCGACTCGGAAAACAGCGAGTGGAGGCCTATCAAATCTATCTGATTTTGACTCTGGCCAAGAAAGTCGGCACAAGGATGAAAATCAACCCCAATACCCCCGCGAACCACATCAAGATATTCGATCAATTGTACGCAGAGTCTGGCCATCGGCATGGGTTTTACAAGCATCCCATGGTTCTAATGTGGTGCGGACATATCGATGCCCTAGCCGAGTACACGAATTTCTGCATCGACGAGTGGGTAAAGCGTGGTTTCCGCAACAACATGAAACACCTAAAAACGGTCGATGCACCCATATATCCCGAATGGGTGAGCTGCCCCGCTGTTCATTATAGCCATCGCGCCGCGCTGTTGCGTAAGGAAATTCTTCGCGGAGAACCCACACATTACGTAAAAATACCATTGTTTGCCGCGATGCGAAAAACGCAATGGTACAAATACTCGTATGTCTGGTATGCCAATTTTACGGATGCGCTAAAAACATTAGCCTCAAAGGCGAAACTTTCCTCGCCGGAAGTCGTTGTTCGCGAGCTTTGTGCGGTTTTTGTGCCAAGTGTGAGGGACATCTCTAGAAAATGAGGCGATACAGACTCGCGTAAAAGTTGTTCCGGCATGAAGAATCTCGCGCAAAACCCATCGCGTCGAGATATGGATCGTACTTTAGCATGTGTTCGATGTCAAATGGTTCGTCTTCGCGCCTCAAATCAAGGATCAATTCCGTCACAACATGACAAAGATCCGCCAAATTCATCTGCGAGGACGCGGCGAAAGTCGTACAAATCCCCCAAACATTGTTCAAAAATCGCGCGCCTTTCGGCAAAAGTCTCACCATGGATTCAACGGCACTCTCGTTTTCATACTCGTTCTCGTTTGCATATGCATCCTCAGATGGCGGTTGCATCTTATATGTTTTAGCTTAAAGATCAGTTTTTTGCATCAAGACAACTTCATGGGTAATCCAGCCATCGCCATGCACACGCAACACGTCCCATCACACTCATCGAGTCGCGCCCGAAGCCACATCTTCATGTATTTGAGCACTTCGCTGAAGTATTTCGGATTGCAATAAAGTGCGGTAACCTCGCGAAAGATCTCATCTGTTGGCCTTGAACTCGTAGTTGC
>JACCDM011227975.1_pt1 | contig 18589 bp, 18 predicted proteins | sample 7445851 | NCBI WGS metagenome assembly JACCDM01 (sample SAMN15323438, study PRJNA562643) | freshwater metagenome | isolation source: river surface water | place: USA:Blue River Watershed | collected 2017-08-16
ACACCGCACCCCAATAACCGCCTGCGCGGTCGTGGTCCAAAATGAGAGGAGACTTGACGGCGCTCATGTTCCCATCGCCTCCGATTTGCGTTTTTGAATTTGCTTCTCAAGCAAGCGGCGTGTTTCTTTTTTGAACTCTGGGCGGTCAACCGGCACCGATTCCCAAACGCCAGCGTTGGGGCCTAAGCCCACTTCACCGAAGAACGCTTTCATCTCATCAAAGCGATGCTGATTGCCAATGGCCGACTGCACCACTTGCACCAAGGAACCCGCACCCGCCACACCCATCAAGGGACGTGCAGAAATGAGGTTGGTGAAATACAAAGAAGGAATGCTGAGTTCTTTGGCGGCTTGCACCAAAGGCGTGGTGCCAATGGCCAAGTCAGGACGGAACTCATGGACCGCCGACAAATCTTGCTCAAGTGAAGCACGCATTTGAACTTGCACGCCATGCGCTGCCAGCCATTGCCTGTCGTGTTCATTCCAGGGGGTTGCAGGGCAAGCAGACCCCACATAACGCAAGTCTGCACCGCATTCCACCAACAAGCGGGCCACCAACAATTCAGAGCCTTCATAGCCACTGAGCGTGATGCGACCCTTGATCGGTTTTTGCGACAACAAGCCGCGCATAGCACCCAGTTGCTGATTTTTCGCAGCATCAATTTGGTCTTGTGCAATACCTGCTGAAATGCCAATGTTTTGCAACCAGTCTTGTGTGCCTTCTAAGCCTACAGGCGCAGAACCCACCACGGGGCGACCTGCCGCTTGAAACTCGCGCACACTGGCTGTGTAAAACGGGTGAATGGCAGCAGCCACTGAGCAATCCAAGGCGGCATACAACTCACGCCATTCGCGTGTGGGTACCACAGGACCTGCAGCCAAGCCCATCGGCGCCAGCATTTGTCCAATGATGACGGGATCGGCGGGGAACATCTCGCCAAGCAAAGCCACTGTGGGGACGGCAGAGCGTCCGCCTTTGGGCGACGCCACAGGACCGTTCATCACTTCTTCACGCGCATATTTCAGCATCGCGCCAGCCAACACGTCTTTGGCTTCTGCATGCGTTGGAACACCAAAGCCAGGCACATCAATACCAATGATGCGAACACCATTGATCTCTTTGGGCAACAACTGCAAGGGCACGCCACTGGCTGTGGGCACACACAAGTTGATGATCACGATGGAGTCAACTTTGTTGGGGTCGGCCTCGGCATGAACGGCTTCACGAATGTCTTCAAACAGTTTGCCAGTGACCAGTGTTTCTGAATTGAATGGCACATAGCCCACACTGCGCCGGGCACCATAGAAATGCGATGTGAACGTCAGTCCATACACGCAGCATGCAGAGCCCGACAAAATGGTGGCTGTTCGCTTCATGCGCAAACCCACGCGCAAGGATCCAAACGCAGGGCACATGCTCTGCGGTTGATCGTGTGGACCTGCATCAGCTTTGCGGGGATAGTCTTTGGCGTATTGATCGAGCACCTCTGACTTGCCGGCGCTGCGAGCAGCTTCCAGCATTTGGTCTGCCCCCGCGTGACAGCCTAAGCCGTCTGCAGGTGCCTGTGCAGCTTGCGCTGCGACAGCTTGGATGGGGATGGTGCGTGCCATGTTGTTCAGACCTGGTCGTACACAACTTCGAGGCTGGGCTTGATGATTTCGTTTTTGCCCACCATGTCAAACATGGTGGCTGGCTCCAACACCACATTGCGACCCACGGTGTCGGCGCTGAACAAACTCAACAGTTCGTCTTGTGTTTGGGGCTTTGGACGCATCGGTGGCGCTTCGGCCACGTTCTTGGCCAAGTCGGCAAAGAGTGAGCCCCACTCGCTGTCGGGCTTGCCAATGATTTCGTAACTGGCACTCTTGCGACGAATGTCTTCGTTGGCAGGAATGGCGGCCAAGACTGGAATGCCTGCATTGGCAGCAAACGCTTGCGCTTCGCCGGTGCCATCGTCTTTGTTGATCACCATGCCGGCCACACCCACATTGCCACCCAGCTTGCGGAAATATTCCACGGCAGAGCACACGTTGTTGGCCACGTACAGGGACTGCAAGTCATTGCTGCCCACCACAATCACTTTTTGACACATGTCGCGGGCAATGGGCAAACCAAAACCGCCGCACACCACGTCACCCAAAAAGTCGAGCAAGACATAGTCAAAGCCCCAATCGTGGAAGCCCAATTTTTCAAGTGTTTCAAAGCCGTGAATGATGCCGCGACCGCCGCAGCCACGACCCACTTCAGGACCGCCCAGCTCCATGGCAAATACGCCATCGCGCTTGAAGCAAACGTCGCTGATGCTGACAGCTTGACCGGCCAGTTTCAAACGTGAAGATGTTTCGATGATGGTGGGACAAGCCTTGCCACCAAACAGCAAGCTGGTGGTGTCACTCTTAGGATCGCAACCAATCAGCAAAACTTTTTTGCCTTGCTGCGCCATCATGTAGCTGAGGTTGGCCAGCGTGAAGCTCTTGCCAATGCCACCCTTGCCGTAAATGGCAATGATCTGCGTTTCCTTGGTGACTTCTTTGGTGCTGATGGGTTCGGGGGGCACCGAAGCCTCCTCACGAAGTCGATCAACAAATTGAACTTTGTGTTCTGTGGCGGTTTGTGTGTTCATGCGTGTGCGCTCCAATCAAGGACCATCTTGAGACAAGAAACATCACCGAACGCGGTCTCATACGCAACGGTGGCACTGTTAGAGGTTTGGACATGTGTGACCAAACCCTTGAGGGAAAGTTGACCGTTGTTCACCAACTCGTTGACGGCCAATAAATCAGGACGCTTCCATTCGGCAGCCACACGGATGCGGGCTTCGCGCATGAAGGCAGGGGCGTATGCAAACTGCAAGTTGTCTTTGTAGAAACCTGCCAGAACCACTTCGCCCCCTGGGCGAATGCGTTGAATCAATTTGTCGAGCAATGACGAGTCGCCACTGACGTCGTAAATGGCTTGGTAGTCTTTGCGTGCGTCATCATCGGGACGGATCACGTTGTAACCCTCACCGCCTTTGGCACGCTCTGCATTGGTTTCCCAAACGGTGGGGGGTGGGTAGCCAGCTGCCACTGTGAGACGCGCCAGCAAGCGGCCCATCACACCGTGGCCAATGATCAAATCAGGGGGGGTGTGAGGGTCGTGTTGACCGCCACCCGACACTGCGTGATAGGCAGTTGCTGCTAGCGCCAACAACACGGCCTCAGATCCCAAATGGTCGGCAACGGGTAGCGCCTTTTGATCGGACACCACCAGACGTGAGGCAGCACCCCCAAACAAACTGCGAACGCCTGTGAAGCAATTGGCGCCCGGCACAAACACCGTTTGACCTTCTTTGAGTTTTGCGCCTTCATGGGCTTTGATCACCCGGCCCACCGTCTCGTAGCCGGGCACCAAGGGATAGCCCATCCCAGGAAAAGCCGGCATGCTGCCGTCCCACAACATGCGCTCTGTTCCGGTGCTGATGCCGCTAAATTGAACCGCCACTTCCACCTGACCTTCCTGCAATTCAGGCAGGTCCAGTGTCTTCAAAGACAGTTCTTTGGGATTGTTAAAAACAACAGCGGTGGATTTCATAGGTGTATTCTTTGCGTTACATCAACTCGTGTCAAACTAGATTTACATATTATTGGGTAAATTAGGGTAAACACTTAATTTTTCGCGCCACAATGAGTTGGGCATGGATGGGCATGGCGTTGGGCAACAGCTCAACGCCCCCAAAACCGGCTTCAGAAATGAGCCGCATCAGTTCCTCGGGCGTCCGTAGGCGCCCTGCCCCCATGGCAAGCAAATAAAAGTGAAAGTAAGCATCTGTCTGCGTGGGACCTTGGGCCGCATCCGACAAGGTTTGCGCCATGGGTTCAGCCAACAAAAACACACCGCCCACGGGCAGGGCCTTGTGGATTTTTTTCAGCAACTGAATCACCACTTCATCGGGGTGATCGTGGGCCACGCGCACCAGCGTGATCAGGTCGGCGCCTGTGGGCAACTCATCGTGCAAAAAGCTGCCCGGATGGAAGCTCATTCGATCGCTCAATCCGCGTGCTTGAACATTGGTTTTGGCCAATTCCAAGACCGGTGGCAAATCAAACAATTTCAGTTGTAAATGGGGTGCGTGCTGCGCCAAATCGCTGGCAAATCGACCCTTGCCTGCACCAATGTCCATCACGCAGCGATGTTCGCCAAAGTAGAAAGTGGACAAAATTTCTTGCACCACAAAACTTTGTGAGGCGGCCATCAGGTCGGAATAGCGACTGAACTTTTCCTGCGTGGCGCGCTCTGCCGCCTGTGCATCGTGCGCATAGGGCCAATACTCAGCCATGCTGCCTTGCCAGGCATTGTTCAAGAACCCCACCGGGTCTTGCATGTCTTTGTAGAGCAAATGGTTGTGCTCCACCATGGCGGCAATGCCGTCGTGGGTGGCCAATGGCACGCCCAGTGGGCCCAAGCCAAAGCGCGACTGGCTGCGGTATTCCAACAAGCCCAACGACACGGCAGACAAGAGCAAGCGTTGCAAGATGGGCTCTGGCATTTGCACGCGTTGAGAAATTTGCTTCAAGTCTGCAGGCGACTTGTGCAGCATCTTGAACAAGTCCAAGCGAATGCAGCCCAGCATCACCTGGGTGTGCACAAAGCCCGCCATCAGGTCAAACAATTTTTGTGTTCTGCGCCTTGTGACCCATCGCGTGAGCGGGTTGGTCAGCGACAGTTTGTACAAGGTTGGATTGGCATACAGCTTCTCTAACCACTGCAGAAAGCGGTCATGCCACGAGTTGGCGCCAGGCAAGTTGCCGGGCAGTTGAGCCACGTCTAAATTTTGGTTCATGGTCTAGAACCCTCTCAGCGGGGAAGGTTCTGAAGCTTGGCGACGGAGGCTGGCAACTTCACCGATTTGGCAACTTTCTCGGTCTTGCTGGCCTTCACTTTGCCGGTACGTTTGCGATAGCCCTCACACATGGACTTGGGTACCAATCGCTCTGATTCCAAAAGGACCAACTGACGCAACATGTCGCGGGCATTGCAAGCCGGAATCGATTCGCCCGCCTTGGCAATGAGCGAGTCAAAATGTTTGATGGCACCTTCCAAACCCAAGGCCTGTGCTGAACTGGGGCGCGCATTGAGCACATCTTGACCTGCGGGTTTGCCCAAACTGGCCACATCACCCAACACATCTCGAATGTCATCGGCCACTTGATACGCCTCTCCCAAGTACGCTCCCAAAGGCGCCCAAGGTTCATGGGCGCTGCCGCTGGCAATGGCGCCAGCACAGGTGGCGGACACAAACAAGGCACCCGTTTTGGCGCGTTGGTACTGGCCCAAATCGGCAGTGGTTTCGCACTCCCAAGCCTGACCGGCCACGATGCCGTTGGGCAAGCCAACGCCCCTAGACAGGTTGTCCATCAAAGCGACCAAACGATCGGGGTGCGTCCTGCCTGCATTGAGCAGCACTTGATACGCCATGACGATCAAACCGTCACCAGCCAACAAGGCCAAGGGCTCGGAAAAAGCCTTGTGCACGGTGGGCTGACCTCGCCTGAAATCGGCGTTGTCAAAGGTGGGCATGTCGTCATGCACCAAGGAGGCGCAGTGCATCATTTCCAAGGCCACAGCTGCCGCATTGGTCAGCTCTGGCGTGTCTTCGCCACAGGCGGTTGCCACAGCCATGCACAACTGGGGGCGAATGCGTGCGCCGCCCGAAAAAATGGCGTGTTGCATGGCCGCTTGCAATCTTTGGGGTGCACCTTCCCCCACTGCCTTCTCAAAATGCGATTTCAAGGCAGTTTCGGCGCGTGTGAATAGGCTCATGACATCCCCAAAGGTCACCGTCAACGAAACGTGACAGATTTAGATGTCAATATAGTAATACATTAATAAATGTCAATAGAGGTTGACACTATGCTGTTTTTTTCATAAAACAGGTCCACTAGTGGGCAGGCCAGCCCAACAAGGGAAACGCATGAATGACCAGACAAAGACCTATTTACCTGCCAATGAAGGGCAGCGCCTGGTCCTGCACAACGAAATTCACACGCGGCCCTCAGCACTCATCAAGTTGCCAGCACTGGTAAATTACGTCGCCGTTTTGAACGCTGGCGTCAGCGTTTCAGACGAATGGGCCCACCTCAAGCAGCTGGCTGGTCATGGCGAATTGGACTTGGCGGACATGAAAGGCAACTTTCTGCAACTCCAAGGCGAGTCCTACAAGCTCATTTGGGAGCGACACACCGAGTTCACGCGCTACACCATCATTCAGCCGCTGCCCAGCCATGCGCAGTGGGGCAGCACCCTGCCTGAACTGGCCGAACACACAGCCACTGGCGTCGAATGGCTCCAAGGTATTCCAGGTAAAACCATCACCGCCATTCATTTGGCCATGCTCAACGAGGGCATGGACGATGACGACGCCATCTACAAATCAAAGCTTTGGTTGGGAGACGGCACCGTCATTGGCGCCAGGATGGGCCGCTCGGCCAGCGGCCAATCGCATTCGCACATCATCACCAATTTGCGAATTGGCTCAGATGGGTTTGAACGCATTTTGGTCATGGCCGCACCAGGCACTTCTGAAAACCGCGCCGGCAGGATTGCACAAAGACTGCTGGAATTAGAAACGTACCGCATGATGTCTTTGCTCAGTTTGCCGGTGGCCAAAAAACTGGCCAGCAAATTGGCCGCCACTGAAGTAGAGCTGGTCGAAATTACCGCCAGACTAGAAGCCAACACCGACAGCGATGAAGATTTGCTGAACCATTTGGCACGCTTGGCGGCACAAGTGGAAAGCACCACCGCAGAACACAGCTACCGATTTTCTGCAGCGCGCGCCTATGACGCCATTGTGAGAGAACGCATCTCCGAAATGCGCGAGCAACCTTTGTCGGGCATTCAAACAGTGGGCGAATTCATGCAGCGCCGCTTGGCGCCAGCCATGGCCACCGTCAACGCCACCTCAGAACGTTTGGCCTCGCTCGCACAAAGGGTGTCACGAGCCAGCGCCTTGCTGCAGACGCGTGTGGAAATTGCAGCTGAAGCACACAACCAACAATTGTTGGAAAAGCTCACGCGCGGACAAGCTTTACAACTCCGTTTACAAACAACGGTGGAAGGTTTGTCCATTGCCGCGATCACCTATTACGTGGTGAGCCTGGTCTTGTATTTGGGCAAAGCTGCCAAAGCTGCGGGCGTCAACCTCAACCCAGAAATTGTGGCCGGCTTTAGCACGCCCTTTATTTTGTTGGCGTGCTGGCGAATGATTCAACGCATTCACCAAGGTTTGAAAGAGCTCTAAACGCAGCAGCGTACGTTTCAACTTAATTTCAATCGCAGTACAACAACATGGATACACGGATCGTTAAAAGCTACCTGATGTCATTGCAACACAGCATTACCGATGCGATTGCAAAATTAGATGGTGGCAGCTTTCTTTCAGATGAATGGCAGAAGCCTGCTGGCGAGACACTACAAGGCAATGGCATTACCAAAATTTTAGAAAATGGGGCCATCTTTGAACGCGCTGGTTGTGGCTTCTCTCATGTAACTGGCCCCAAGTTGCCCCCTTCGGCCACTCATGATCGACCAGAGCTGTCGGGTGCGCCTTTTGAAGCGATGGGTGTGTCCTTGGTCTTTCATCCCCGCAACCCTTATGCACCCACAGTACACATGAATGTGCGCATGTTGTCTGCCAAAACTGCTGATGGCAACACAGTGGCTTGGTTTGGCGGTGGCATGGACCTCACACCCTACTACGGGTTTGAAGAAGACGCTGTGCATTTTCACCAAACATGCCGAGACGCCTTGGCACCACATGGTGAACAGTTGTACCCGCGCTTCAAAACCTGGTGTGATGACTATTTTTGCCTCAAACACCGCAGCGAACAACGCGGCATTGGCGGCATTTTCTTTGACGACTTCTCGGAGTTTGGCAGCGAAAAAAGTTTTGACGTTTTAAAGAGTGTGGGCGACGCATTTTTAAAAGCCTACCTGCCCATCGTGGAGAGAAGAATCCACACGCCCTACGGCGAACGCGAACGTGCGCATCAACTCTATCGACGAGGACGTTACGTCGAATTCAATTTGGTTTGGGATCGCGGCACACACTTTGGTTTGCAATCAGGCGGCCGTACAGAATCTATTTTGCTGTCCATGCCACCCTTGGTCAGTTGGTCTTACCAACACCAAGCTGCAGCAGGCACGCCAGAGCATGACCTGATGCAGCGCTTCATTGTGAAACGCGACTGGCTCTAAACCTATTCATTCATCTCACGCCATTCAAAAGAACAACATGACCACACCATATCCCTTCCATCGCCCTCGCCGCTTGCGCCGCACGGACTTTAGCCGTCGCTTGGTGCGCGAACACGCATTGAGCGTCAACGATTTGATCTACCCCGTCTTTGTGTTGGAGGGTGAGAACCGTCGTGAGCCTGTTTTATCGATGCCCGGTGTAGAACGCGTTAGCCTTGATCTGTTGCTGCACGTGGCAGAGGAATGTGTTGAGTTGGGAATTCCCGTGATGGCGCTCTTCCCTGTGATCAGCTCGCACCTCAAAACCCCTGATGGCATCGAAGCTACGAATCCCAAGGGCTTGGTACCGCATGTGGTGGCCACCCTCAAAAAACATTTTCCATCGCTGGGCGTCATGACCGATGTGGCGCTCGACCCTTACACCAGTCATGGACAAGACGGCCTGCTAGACGATGCGGGCTACATCTTGAACGATGAAACTGTCAAAGTGCTCACACAACAAGCCCTCACGCAAGCTGCCGCAGGCGTCGACATTGTGGCCCCTAGCGACATGATGGATGGCCGGATTGGCGCCATACGCAGTGCCCTCGAAGCACACGGCCATATCAATACGCAAATCATGGCGTACAGCGCCAAATACGCCAGCGCGTTTTATGGCCCTTTCCGAGATGCTGTGGGATCTGCGGCCAACTTGGGTAAAAGCGATAAAAAAACTTACCAAATGGATCCAGGCAATTCGGACGAAGCACTGCGCGAAGTGGCGCTGGACATTGCTGAAGGCGCAGACATGGTGATGGTCAAGCCTGGCATGCCCTACCTCGACATTGTGCGACGCGTCAAAGATGAATTCAAAGTGCCCACCTTTGCATATCAAGTGTCGGGGGAGTACGCCATGCTCAAAGCAGCTGCGCAAAACGGATGGCTTGATCACGATGCCGTGATGATGGAAAGCTTGCTGGCCTTCAAGCGAGCAGGTGCAGATGGCATCCTCACTTACTTTGCCATCGATGCGGCCAAGAAATTAAAGTCTTTATCTTAAAGTTATTCACACATGTCTAGCAAAATTACCATTGCCACACGCGAAAGCCGTCTTGCACTTTGGCAAGCCCACCATGTGAAGCAATTGCTTGAAGCTCAGGGTCACGAAGTGTCACTGCTGGGGATGACCACCATGGGTGACCAAATTCTGGATCAACCCTTAAGTAAGGTTGGCGGCAAAGGCTTGTTCATCAAGGAATTAGAAGTGGCGCTGGCTGATGGCTCTGCGCACATTGCTGTGCACTCCTTGAAAGATGTGCCCATGGATATGCCACCTGGCTTTGCCTTGGCATGTATTCTGGAACGCGAGGATCCGCGCGATGCTTGGGTCTCGCCAAATTACGACAGTTTGGAGAGCTTGCCGCAGGGCGCTGTGGTGGGCACCTCTAGCTTAAGAAGAACGGTGTTGTTGCATGCGCTTAGGCCCGACTTAAAAATTGAACCACTGCGCGGCAATTTAGACACGCGTCTGCGCAAGCTAGATGAAGGTCAATATGCCGGTATTGTGTTGGCCACTGCCGGCCTGAAGCGTTTGGGTTTGTCAGAACGAATCAGGCACAGCTTCGACCTTGCCAAGATGATGCCCGCAGCAGGTCAAGGTGCCATTGGCATTGAGATTTGCGACAACAGGCCCGAACTGGCGCAAATATTGTCATCCTTGAATGACACCCCAACAGCCATTGCGGTGTATGCCGAGCGCGGCGTGAGCCGCACCATGGGTGGCAGTTGCTCCATGCCTTTGGCAGCACATGCAACTTTGAACAATGGGCGGTTGTCGATTGTGGCTGCATGGGGCGACCCCATGAATAGCCATGCACCGCTCATTGAAGCATCGGCGCAATGTTCCCTTGATGCGCAAAACGCCAATGCGCTGGAAGTGGCCACCCAGTTGGGTATTCAGGTGGCCCAAAAGCTGATGGCAAAAGGCGCTGTAGGCGTTTAATTTTGAAGTTTAGGCAACATCATCTTTGATGGTGTTGCGCAAAATACCCACGGCATCGACTTCAATTTCTACGACATCACCAGGCTTCATAAACACCTGCGGTGTTCGCTTGTTACCCACACCGCCCGGTGTTCCAGTCACGATCACATCACCGGGCTCTAGGGGGGTAAAGGTAGAGATGTACGCAATTTGACGGGGAATGCTGTGAATCATCATGTCGGTAGTGGCACGCTGCAGCTCGACACCGTTCAAGCGAGTGCTTAAAGTGAGCTTTTGACCCGGTTGGATTTCATCGGCCGTAACCATCCAAGGACCAAAACCACCCGTGCGCCAGAAGTTCTTACCTGCCGTCCACTGCGTGGTGAAATTTTGCCAATCGCGCACAGAGCCATCGTTGTAGCAGGCATAGCCCGCAATGTGTTTCCACGCGTCTTCTTCAGAAATGCGTCGGCCACCTTCACCAATGATGATGGCAATCTCACCTTCGTAATCCAGTCGATGTGACTCAGGGGGGCGCATGATGTCTTGCGCATGACCCACTTGCGAGGTATTCAGACGAGAAAAAATTGCTGGCTTTTCTGTCAAATCACGGCCTGTTTCTTTGACGTGGTCGTGATAGTTCAAACCAACACACAAGATTTTTTCGGGGTTGGGAATGACGGGCAATAAATGCAAATCCTCATAGATCAAATCGGGCGTGTGCTTGCTCAAAGCTTCGGCAGCTTGGGCAAACATTTTTTTCGCAATCAGCGTCTTGAGGTCAGGCGCTTGGTCGCCCAGAATGGGCGTTAAATTGAGCACTCGGTTGCCATGAACCGCACCGTAGCAGGCCGTTTGATTGAGTAAAAAGCTAATGAGTTTCATGGCGTTGTCTCGGTCAGTGAAAAAAATGATGAGCCTGTGCAAGTGCACGTTTTCTAGACTATAAAAGAATTTACAAGGAAAGTTGAGGAACGTGCTTCTCTATCGGGTTATGTCTAATGCTTTTCTGCTCGCTTAGGGTGCAAAATAACATCAATCAATGCCAATCAATGGCCCATGTCGCTTTGGAGTGCTCATGAACCCCCTCAATTTATCGCAAGCGCAATCCATCTTGTCGGGTGCTTTGGCTGCAGCCCGTCAAAAGTCATACAAACCCATGGGTGTGGTGGTGGTCGACACTGCAGCGCAAACCATCGCCTCCGCACGTGAAGACGGTGCCAGTGCCTTGCGCTTGGACATTGCGCATGGCAAGGCAGGCGCTGCCATTGGCATGGGTTCCAACAGTCGTGCTTTGGCGCTCAGAGCCAAAGATCTCCCTGCATTTTTCAGCACCATCGCGACCAACGCACAGCACCCCTTCATTCCACAAATCGGGGCAGTGCTCATCACCAATGCGCAGGGTGAAGTGATCGGAGCCGTTGGGGCTTCGGGGGGTACGGGCGATGAAGACGAAGAAATTGTGATAGCAGGCATTGAAGCTGCAGGTTTGCATCACCTTTAAGTAAAGCCAACCATCACCTCCTATGAAATCTCCTTGGATCTCTGCCTTAAGAAGCGTGTCTCTGACTGTGCCCGATTTGGCAGCCGCTGAAATTTTTTACACCCAAACCTGGGGCTTAAAAATCATTGCGCAAGCACCAGGCGTGGTTTATCTGAAAGGAAGTGGCTGCGACCATCACTTGCTTTCTTTGCATGAAGCCGCTGGCACGCCTCAAATCCGCTTGGTTACTTTGCGTGCACGCAGCGAAAGTGCATTGAATGACATTGCGCATGCCACGGTGGCGGCCGGTGGCGTCATTGAGCGTACGGGGAAGGCCTCTGACCCAGCAGGCGGACAAGTCCTGGTCATTCGCGACCCAGACGGCCGCCGCATTGAAATTGTCCATGGCGATGCTCAACTCCCCAACGAAACGCCCGTGCCGCAAGACCAGCCAATTCGCTTAGCGCACGCTGTACTGAACAGTCATGCGGTTGAAGAAACTCGGGTCTTCTTTGAAAAAGCGCTGGGCTTTGTGCTGGCCGACCGAACACGCATCATGGCTTTCATGAATTGCGACAACGACCATCACTCCATCGCATTGGGCGACACAGACAACGATGCGCTGAATCATGTGGCCTTTTTAATGCCCACACTAGACGCCGTGATGCGCGGTGGTGGCCGCCTGAAAGACAAAGGTCTGCCACCACAGTGGGGACCTGGCAGACACGGTCCTGGCGACAATGCCTTCAATTATTTTGTCGACCCCTTTGGCATCGTCATTGAGTACACCGCAGAGGTCGAGCAAATAGATGACACCTACCAAGCAGGCCGGCCTGAAGATTGGACTTGGCCCCCAGGTCGCATCGACCAATGGGGCATTGGACAAATGCCCACCGACCATCTCAAAGAAGCACAGCGCAGAGTGCTGTTCATGCCTCACTTAGACTAACAGCCAAGCCATTCATGACCGGAGACTGAACATGCATTTGTCTAGAAGAACACTCCTTGCAGCAAGCCTTTCAGTCATCAATTTATCACCGGCTTTGGCGGCCACTTTTCCATTACAAGCTGCAGGCAATTGGCCTCAAAAGCCAGTCAAATTCATCATTCCCAACGCGCCTGGCAGCTCGGTCGACACCATCGGTCGATTGTTAATGAACGAGATGGCCAAGTCATTGCAGCAGCCTGCAGTGGCAGACAACAAAGCCGGTGCGGCGGGTGCTTTGGGTGCAGAGGCCGCGCGCATTGCAGCACCGGATGGCTACACTTTGTTGATTGGCTCCACCACAGCCATTTCTACCGCACCCCTCCTGCAAAAAGCTGCGCGCTATGACCCCCTGTTAGATTTTGAATTGATCAGCCTTGTGGCTTTGTTACCGAATGTATTGGTCTGCAATCCTGGCTTGCCAGTGAAGTCCACCAAAGACCTCATTGCCTACGCCAAAAGCAAAGGTGACAAAAGCAATATGGCGTCCGCGGGTATCGGGTCTGCCAGTCATCTGGCCGGTTTGGCATTTCAATCAGCAGCAGGCTTCACATCACTGCATGTACCCTACAAAGGCGGTAGCCAGGGCGTTGCCTCCGTTGTGTCTGGTGAAACGGATTGGGTGCTCACGCCTGCCCCCGCCGCCATGTCTTTGGTCGCTGGCAATCGCTTGCGCTTGTTGGGTCATAGCTTGCCAATAGGCGCTACCAATGTGGGCGATGCCCCCTCGTTGGCCACCACAGTGCCGGGATTTGAATTCGCAGGATGGATTGGACTTTTGGCCCCCAAAGGTTTGCCATCCGCCCTTTCGGTAGCTTTGGCAGAGGCTGTTCAAAAAGCTTTGCAAGCTCGCGACATCCTTCACGCCTTTGAAGCCAATGGCGCTGTACCGACGGCCTCCAATTCCATTGAATTTAGACGCTTCTTAGAAAAAGACATCGCCACCAACAAAAAAGCCATTGCTCTAGCTGGCATACAAGCCGAATAACATGTCGTTTGAAACAAGTTCTCAAGTTGATGTTGCCATTGTGGGATGTGGTCCCGCTGGCGTGGTGCTGGCATCCCTGCTTGGGCAGGCTGGGCACACCGTTCATATTTGTGATCGCCTGCCAGGTGTTTATGAAATACCTCGCGCCATTGCACTGGACCACGAAATATTGCGCGTGTTTCAACAATTGGGCGTCATTGATCAAGTGATGCCCTTCATAGAGCCCTTCACCAATTCTGAATTTTTTGGTGTGGATGGACAATTGATCCGCCGCATGACCATGGTGCAACCTCCCTTCCCGCAAGGCTACACACCGTCGGTGGTTTTTTCGCAACCCTCGGTTGAGCGCGTTTTGCGCGCCAACCTTTCAAGCATGCCCCATGTCACCATGGCGCTGGGCGTGGGCATGACGCAATTTGAACAAGATGAAACAGGGGTCACCCTGCGTTATGACAACGGTCAACAAGTGCGCGCGCATTTCGCTGTGGCCTGTGATGGCGGCGCCAGCAGCGTTCGAAGCGACCTCGGCATCGGTTTTGAAGATTTAGATTTTGACGAACCCTGGCTGGTGGTGGACGTTCTGGTCAATGACAAAGGTCTGGCCAAGCTGCCCAAAACCAGCGTGCAGTTTTGCGAACCCGATCGCCCTTGCACTTTGGTCATTGGCCCCAAAAATCATCGACGCTGGGAGATTAGCTTAAAGCCAGGCGAAGATCCCGCAAAGGCAGCAACGCCAGCAGCCACATGGGAATTTCTGAAGCGTTGGTTGACGCCCGAAGATGGTGAACTGTGGCGACAAAGCAGCTATCGCTTCCATGCCTTGGTGGCAGAACGTTGGCGCGAAGGCCGTGTGTTTTTAGCAGGCGATGCAGCGCACATGCAACCCCCTTTTTTAGGTCAAGGCATGTGCCAAGGGGTGCGCGACGTTGCCAACTTGGCTTGGAAAATGAGCAGCGTTTTAAAGGGCGAATTGAAAGGCCAGGCTGCCGACCATCTGCTCGACAGCTATGGCCAAGAACGCAAAGCCCATGTGCGTGAATTGACCACCCGCATCAAGGGGGTGGGCGCTGTCATTTGTGAAAGAGATGTTGAAAAAGCCCGTGAACGCGATCGCAAATTGTTGTCAGATTGTGGCGGCATTGTGAAAGACACCCCTCGGCAAGATATCTTGCCAGCTTTAAGCACTGGCTTACGCCACGCAAGTCCCGGTGCTGGCACGCTGTTTCCACAGCCCCGGCTGCACAATGGTCAATTGATGGACCACGCCTTGGGGCATGGATGGCGCTGGATCACGGATGGCGCCTTGAACTTTACTGCGCCAGCAAGTATGCGGTCATTGGACTTATCCAGGCAGCCAGAGTCAGAGGGGGTCGTTGCCATTTGGATGCACCGACATGGCGTGCACGGTGCTTTGGTGCGACCCGATCAATATGTATACGGCAGCGCAAACACTGAATCAGAAGCGCAGCAACTGTTTGAGCATTGGCAGCAACAACAACAATGAATGAAAGAGGAGACAAACCCATGAAAAGAAGACACTTCACCCAAGCATCTTTGCTATTTGCCGCAGGCTCATGGATGGCCAGTGCGCTAGCGCAAAGCTGGCCCGACAAAGCTATCAAGTGGACCTTGTCTCAGCCCCCTGGCTCTGGCCCAGACAATGTGGCGCGCATTTTGTCAGACCGACTGGCCAAATTGTGGGGCCAAGCTGTGGTGATTGACAACAAACCAGGTGGCCAAAACACCATTGGTGCATTGGCTGCTGCACGATCTGCACCCGATGGCAGTTCGTTTTACTTTGCCACTACCGCAGCGTTGATCACCAACCCTTTGTTGTTCAAAACTTTACCTTACGACACCAACAAAGACTTTGTGCCTGTGGCCTTCATTGCACGCAGCCCTTTTGCAATACTGGTCAAAGGTGACGCCACTATTACCAGCCTCGATGACTTGATTGCAAAGTCAAAGGCCTCAGGTGGCAAATTGAGCATCGGCAACGAAGGTCCCCGTACCTTCAGCGGCATGATTGCGCGCTTGTTCAACGCGCGTGCTGCTGCAGGCGCCAACCTGGTGGCCTATGCCAACGTTGGACAAGGTACCACCGACCTCATGGGCGGCCATGTGGATGCCATGGTGGCCGACTTGGCTAGCACCGCACCCCTGGTGAAACAAGGCAAGCTGCGCGTCCTGGCCACTACGTCGGCCAAGCGAGTGCAAGGCTGGGAAAACGTCCCTGCCTTGTCTGAAAGACTCCCAGGCTTTGACATGGTGGGCTGGTTTGCGGTGGTGGCGCCGACGGGTACACCGGCCGCTGCCATTGAGCGCACCAATCGCGACATCAATGCCTTGTTAGCGGACAAAGAAGTAGCGGATCGCATTGCCACCATTGGCCCATTGGTGGACGGCAGCATGAATGTGGAAGCTGTGGGTGCTTTCTTGCGCAATGAATCTGCCCGGTGGCAGTCCATCGTGAAAGAGATTGGTGTGCTACCAGAGTAAGGGGACAGCACTTCAAAAATCGCATCACCAAAGGGGGAATTTGACGTGCCGTTTGTCTGGAAAACTCACATCAACATTCTTGTTTTTTCGAACTAAAAATATGTTTTTTTCAGATTAAACAAGAATTACTAAGACTACACTCTGGGGACTTCGGGAGCATCTTGCTCTTAATATCAACAACAAATTAAGAAGACCACCATGCAGACTATTGCACCTTTATGGCTTTGGATCACATTTGGCGTGATCGTCCTTGTGTCCCTGTTCATTGACTTTGTTGTGCTTCGCAAACAAGGTGCCCAAGACATAGGCGTCAAAGAAGCCTTGAATTGGTCCTTGATCTGGATTGCCGTGAGCTTTTTATTCAATGGTCTTTTCTGGTGGGCCGTCAAAGACACCACAGGCTCCACAGAAATTGCCAATACCAAATCGCTTGAATTTCTCACGGGCTACCTGATTGAGAAGTCCTTGGCGGTCGACAACATCTTTGTGTTCCTGTTGATCTTCACCTACTTTGCCGTGCCCTCTCATTTCCAGAAAAGGGTGTTAATGATTGGCATTGTGGGTGCCATCGTTTTGCGCACCATCATGATTTTGGTCGGCGGCTGGTTGCTCGCAGAATTCCATTGGATTCTTTATGTGTTCGGCGCCTTCTTAATTTTGACGGGCATCAAAATGTGGTGGGCAGCTGGCAAAGAACCCAATTTGGATGACAACCCAGCACTGAAACTGTTGCGCAAGCTCATCCCAGTTAGCAAAAACTACGACGGCGAAAACTTCTGGACTTTGGAGAATGGCAAGAAAGTGGCCACGCCCTTGTTCATGGTGATTTGCTTGATTGCCCTGACTGATGTCATTTTTGCTGTGGATTCAATTCCCGCTATTTTTGCCATCACCAGCGACCCCTTCATCGTGTTGACCAGCAATGTCTTTGCTATTTTGGGTTTGCGCGCCATGTACTTCTTGCTGGCTTCTGTTGCCAACAAATTCCACCTTTTGAACTACGGTCTGGCCGTTATTCTGATGTTCATTGGCACCAAAATGTGTTTGATTGATGTCTACAAGATTCCAGTGATGGTGTCTTTGGGTGTGGTCATCGGCATCTTGGCGATCACCATGGTGTTGAGTGTGAAGACTGCCAAGCCAGAGAATTAAAAAGACTAAGCCGACAGCTTCTGCTTGAGAAGCTGTTGAACCAGAGGGTGGTGCACTTTGCGTTCTGTGCCAATGGCATAGAAATGCTCAGTGACCCCCTCGCAGGCGCCTAGCCGCTGCACTGCGTACTGGGCTGTCAAATCTTCTTGAACACACTCGGCCGCAGGGAACACCCCCATACCGTTGGCACCAAAAGTCTTCAAAAGCGCACTGTCTTCAAACTCACCCACAATGTGGGGTTTGATGGCGCGCTGATCAAACCACTGGTCAATGCGATCGCGTACGGCGGTGTGCTTGGTAGGCAGTAGTACAGGCACCGTCGCCAAACATTCAGGAAAGTTTTTGTGCGCTTTCTTGACCATCTTGGCAGAGCCAAACCAAGCCATCGTTGTTTCGCCCAAGCCATGGCTATAAAGCTTGATGTTGGGATTGTTGGGCGCTGGCTTGTCAGACAACACCACATCCAAACGGTGCAGGGCCAAGTCGCCTAGCAAGTCTTCCAGCTCACCCTCCAAACACATGAGCTTCAAATTGGGAACCTCAATGACAGGCATCAACAAGCGATGGGCCACCATCTTGGGCAGGCTGTCACAAATACCCACTGTCAGGCGAACTGCAGGTGTGCTGCCCGCATCCCTCACCAAGGACTGCAAGGATTCACCCAGTTGAAAAATGAGATCGGCTTGTTTCATGGCTGCAATGCCAGCCTCCGTTAAAACCAAGCCTCGTCCAGCCGGTTTTAGCAAGGCATAGCCCAAAGACTTTTCCAACTCTCTGACCTGTGCGCTCACTGTTTGAACGGCCATGTCCAACTTCTCGGCAGCCCTGGAGATACCGCCTTCCTTGGCCACCACCCAGAAGTAGTACAGATGTTTGTAGTTAAAAGTCGTGCTCATGATCAGTTTTTTTAGGAGTGAATTTACACAATTATCTGCTTTTTTAGAATTCAAGAAACACTTATCTTTCGCTCGTGACGTCTCAAAAAGGAGAAAAACTTTATGAGTAACACACACAACTTTGGGCATAGGTAGCAACAATGATTGATATGGAAACACCTCATTACGCATTGGGCGTTGTGGCGATCTCATTAGCGGTTTTTTATGCCGCTTGGTATGAGTTCAGAAGGAAAAACAAGCGCGATGCCAAACTGCTCGCGACGGCAGGCGCGATGAGCATTGCTGGCACTGCGTTTGTTTTGTTGGCGATGAATCCGTAAGCAGACTACTTGCTGGCCTGACTGGAAATAAATACGCCCTAAGAACAGATCGTCGTTGCCTAGTCCA
>JACCDM010502271.1_pt1 | contig 18575 bp, 35 predicted proteins | sample 7445851 | NCBI WGS metagenome assembly JACCDM01 (sample SAMN15323438, study PRJNA562643) | freshwater metagenome | isolation source: river surface water | place: USA:Blue River Watershed | collected 2017-08-16
CATGGTCTAGTCTAGTAAATTGAATAGAGCAATCATTTAGATTTGCACCGATTAAACTAGCCTTTTCTAAATTTGCACCATCTAAACGCGCAAATTGCAAATCTGTGTAATTAAAATTAGTTTGAGCTAGATTAGCATAAGCAAAATTTGCTTTTTTTAGATTTGCTCTTTCTATATATGCATATTCTAAATTAGCATTTTCTAGACGCGCCTCTTCTAGATCAGAATCGTTTAGATGCGCACGTACAAAACACGTATTTTCTAAATTAGCTTTTCTTAGTTTTGCAGACGTAAGTATTGCAAAACTAAAATTTACTTCAGCTAAATTTGCATCGTTTAGATTTGCAGCGTTTAGGTTTGCTTCAGTAAAGTTAGCTTCACAAGCATTTACATTATTTAGGCATGCGCTCGACAACTCAGACTTATAGAAGTCTGCTAATTTAATATTAGCTCTACTAAGATTAGCTTTTTCTAGATTAGCATGCTGAATAGAAGCGTCATGCAAATTTGCATCAATTAGTGAAGCTTCTGTTAGATCCGTAGCATCTAGACAAGCTAGCTGCAAATTGGCGCAATCAAAGTTAGCTGCAACTAGACTAGCATAACTAAAAATTGATTTTTTTGCACTAGAATTGTGAAGAGTAGCGCCATCTAAAATAGCTTCGCTAAAATCGCAATTATCTATTTGCGCATTAGATAGATTAGCTTTTTTTAGATTAGCTCGGTTAAAATTTGAGCCACTAAGATTACTTCCACTAAAATTAGCATTCTCTAATGTTGCATCGGAAAAATCTAAGCCTTGTAGCTTTCCACCCGCGCACGAGCTTAAATCAATGCCTTGTAACATACACTTAGAAAAATCTTTCCTACCATCGGCAACAGCCTTAAGGAAAGTTTTCCAATTGAATTTTTCTCTTTCTGCCATGTTTTACTCCATATCCAATTAATGGATAGGAAAAATTTTGCCTTTACACATACTCACACGCGGAAACACCTCCTTAATGGATAGGTGCCTGCATATACACAAAACTTTTATACAACAAAAAGCCATGTGCTTCTAAACACACATTCTTTTATCTATATAATGAGACCCTATCTTTAATGGATAGGTTATTAGCTCTGGCACATACATAGCTATATGCAAATATCATGCCAACACAAAATTAAAAAAAGCATACAGCTATGTATGCTTTTATGCGCAAATTACACTCTTACTCGATTAGCTTTTCATAGATGCCCGCGTCTATAGCCGCGTTTACACGATCCTTACGTCCACTTTTTACATCCATTTCAAATGAATTCAAACAATTACTAATTGCTTGACTTAGAGTCTCTCCAAAATCATTGTAAGCAAAGTCGTATTTATCCCAACCAGATCCCCAAGATAGCTCGCACCAATATTTATAGGCAGGATTATATTCAATCCCTATTTCCTCACACTTGTTTTCAATTGCATATTCTCCGCTTTCGACAAAGAAATACTTGATACCATAACTATTTATGATAGTATCAAGAACATTCAAGTCTTGCATTGTCGTAAGCACTTTTGCGCATTTAGCCATGCCAATTTCCTTTAGTAAACTACCTTCAATGAAGGCAATGCATTACTTTGATTTTCATTGCGAATATCATCAAAAATATCTGCCATATATTCTTTGCCAGGAAAATGCTGAAACTCATATGTGCCTGTTGGCGCGTGTGAACCAATCACTGAAAGCTCTCCTTTTTGACAACCAGGCTCGCTTTTGAATTCTTTAAAAGCCTCATTCATATTTGCTTCCATATCCTCAAAAGTCTCGCCCGATACCAAAAGCAAAAAACTTTTCATATATAACCTATTGCCTCTTTAATGGATAGGAATTCTTTACCTAAAGCTTCTCTACTTACACACATGAACAAAAAAAAAGAAGCGTAAGAGCCTTGACCCTTACGCTTCTTTTAAGAATTAGCAAGGAGCTTTCACCCCTTGCTAACTTGCATTTCAGCCGTTATCTTCGGAATCCGAATCACTCGACTTGTTGCCGTCCTTATCCTTCTTGGGCTTGGGAACATGAGTAGCCCAGAGGAACGTTCCGCCATCACGACCAGGCTGACAACCGAAAGGCTGATTCGCCTTCTCTCCGGTCAAAGACTTGAGCATGACCGGAACCTTACTGATAAACTCCATCGTCTTGCCCTCCTTCGTGAAGGAATACTCGAGAACCTTCGCAAGACTCGAAACCTGATTCTTGCCAGTGAGCATTTCCTCCGCACGCTTCTTCACCTCGTCTCGTACCGCAAGCTGATCACTAAGCTCCTTCTGGAATCGCTCCAGAGTCTTAGAATCCTCGCACATCGAAACAATGAGCGCCGTAACAAAACTCGACATCTTAGCAGCCGAAACAACCTTGGAATTCTTCTCGTTCGTGTCCATGATATACCTCTTTATTGTTATTGATTGATAGAAACTTGTTTTTGGTTTACACTTCTGTAGTCAAGAAGGGACTTGAACCCTCATGGTATTTCTACCGGCGGAACCTAAATCCACTGCGTCTGCCATTTCGCCACTTGACCGTTCTTCCTACTTGGCTTGCCTATCTTTAATGGATAGGTCTCTTCACTCTCACACTTCACTTGCTCTCCGCTCTTAGCCTAACACTTCTTTAATGGATAGGTCACCCTACCCTAGCGCTCTGCTCTTCGCTTCGTGCTTACATTATATTCCCACCTATCTTTAATGGATAGGTATCCTACTATTCCAAAACCTAAATTGGCTCAATATTTGCTGTATGCAAAATTCATGCCAATCACACAAAAAAAAGCAAGGCTAAAAAGCCTTGCTTTTTAAGATCACTTAAGCTCTTCCTTTGCCTTCTCATCCCAAAATTCAGGCATGCTATCCTCTAGCTTGTAGAAGAAATCCCAATGCTCTTCGATATCCTCAAAGCTTGCCCCTAGCTCATAGTATGTTCCGAAATCATGAGAGTTAGATTTCACGACAAGTCTAAAACCCTCTGGAAGCTCAAAGCTTCGCAAAACTTGCGCTTTGAAAGCTCTAATCTCTTTTCTAGAGATTTCCTCATAACCTTCTGAGCCTACTTGAGCAGGCTCCTCACCCCATGGAACTGAAGACCCCAAACTTTCACTTACTCGCATATCTATTCAGTCCTATCTTTAATGGATAGGTTACTTTACCAAACCACTAAGACCTTGCATTGCGTTAATGGCTAGTTCAAAAGCAGGAATTGCTTCCTGACTAACATCTACATCAAGCCATTCAGTAACAGTAACAGTGCCATATTCTGGCGCGTCAGGATGCGGATATGTCAGCTCAAACAAACCCATCACTCGCTTTTTTGCATTAAAATCAGGTACAATCTTGTAAGTGTGAAGGTTTTTCACTTTTTTTGCAGGCTCATTCGTGTTGACAAACACTGCAACAAAATTCGGCTTATTGATTGTTTCCATGATAAACCATATCCTATCTTTAATGGATAGGATATTTCGATATGCTTGGCATCACTTTTGAATATTGCAAAACTTATGCCATAACAAAAAAAACAAACCTACATAGGCGTCTATGTAGGTTTATGCCTTAGTGATATTCATTAAACTGAAATTCAGTCTTACGATCAAAAGGCTCGTTGTATTCAACTTTCCTAAACATAACAAAATGTAAGAAAACTCTGTTGCAATATTCTAAGTCATTTAGCACCTCAGAATGCCGTTCAATCCAACGACCCTTCATGTTAGAGTCTAAATGTTTAGGAGGATTAAGCATTTTTTGAGTCAACTCTTCTCGTAGCTTAGTATATTGCTCTTCCCATTCATCGGCAAGAAATTCGCCAGCTTTTAGGAAAAGAAATTTTTTTGCACTTGAAAACATTATCGCTCCTCACATAGAAGGAAAAATAAGAAACTTCTCGGGAATATCATTCCTTAGAATTCTTGCCCATTCCACACCATTACACAACTTTGGCGTCTTAAGCACTGCCATAGGACCATATCCACCTACAAGGATATCCTCCTTTGTACGGTAATACGAACTGCCATGCCAACGAATATGCAAAGGATCTACTGGCACCCTCTCTTTAAATATATTATACTTACATAGCTCAAAAAATTCGTCTTTAAGCTTGCGTTCTACAAATACACTGTTAGGACGATGCCCTTTTTCAGGGTCTAGTAAACTTACTCGAAATTCAAAATTTAAAGGATTATTTACAATCTCTTTAGCTTTTAGAAGAAGCTCTTTCTTCTCTCTTTCTTTTTGATTATACTTTTGCGCTTGAAGCCTACCTAGAGTAGCTTCAGCTTCTTTAATCAATTCATCGATTGTTTTTTCCATGCTTACACCTAGTGGTCCCTATCTTTAATGGATAGGTATCCTTACCTAAACTTCACTTAAGCTCTTCTTTTGCCACTCATCCCAAAATTTAGGCAAGCTATCCTCTAGCTTATAGAAAAAATCCCAATGTTCCTCTGTATCCTCAAAGCTTGCCCCTAGCTCATAGTATGTTCCGAAATCATGAGAGTGAGACTTTACAACAAGCTTGAAATTTTCTGGAAGCTTAAAGCTTTTCAAGACTTGCGCTTGAAAAGCACTAATCTCTTTTCTAGCGAGAAAATTCAAAGACTTAAACAAAAATGTTGCCTTTTTGATATCCTTTTCCATGCTTACACCTAGCGGTCCCTATCTTTAATGGATAGGTATATTCACTGGCATCAAATTTGCTTTATGCAATGTTCATACCAACTTAAATAAAAACAAACCTACATAGGCACCTATGTAGGTTTGTTTACTATGATGACAAGTCTTTTAGCTCAAGAAGAGCTTTTTCAAACTTTCCTTTATCTTTAAGGTCATTTCTAACTAACATTTCCCAAGTCTTACGGCATGACCTGCGTTCCTCATCACTTAGCTTGTCATCTAGACTGCATTCTAGATCATGTATATCTGACATTCTATCAAGAATGTTATTGTGATACATATTCAAATCAAAATGAATATTTTTTAACTTTTCTTTTTGAATTTTTCTATCTGCAAACCACATAATGTATGTGAAAACATGCATTACAATCGAGACAATTAAAACTTCTTTCATTTTGAAAAACTTTACCAATCAAGAATATTCTGCAAATCTTCTTGCGTTAGATTCTTAGTACCACGCCCTACATAAGAAAGAGACTCTGTATCTATTACTGCAAATTCTTTGCCAAGAGAATCATCTACTCCCAATTGGCATGAAATTTTTTTATGCTGAATTTCAATTGGAATATAGACTCCATCAGCTTTAATTACTAATGTTGCATTAGGATTATCTTTTGCAATATCTTGCAAAAGATTAATGGCATTTAAGACATTCATTTTGAAAACTACCTATCTTTAATGGATAGACTAATTTGTTCACGTAGGAGTGTATACAAACTCTGCCCACGTCTTCAAAAGAGCTCGAATGTTTTCACGCCCTACAGGATTTTGCGTGTGAATTTCACACTTTGGAGGCGCATTATCGTCCCCATAAGTGTCCATAAGCCACCACAAAAATTTCATTACAGTATCGTTAGGTCCTAGATCATGATCCAACCCTAACTCTACCGGAAAACCTTCTCTTTGCACAATCTCAATCGCCTCTTTAGAAGACGTTGCAATTGTCCACGTATCGTCCGGAGGATAACGAAATGCCATCATTCCAGACTTCCTAGCATCATCATCTATCCAAAGCTTAAGCATTAAAGCTCTGCCTTATCGCAATTTGCAATCTCATGCAAACTATATCGCTCTACTTGATTAGAAGCGATTGGTTGACTTACTGCATTCATCTTCTCTAATGCCGCGTAAGCAAGCTTTAGATCCGTGAAAAACCATGGAGTCGAAAGCTTGCCATGCTCACTTAACTCTACGATAAGATATGCCTTATCCATTTTTTCACCAAAGGTAAGGAATGATTCCGATTTTCAAACAATGCTTGTACAAATCGCCTGACTTGTGCCCTTCATTGCAAAGATCATCTTTATCAATGTCTAGGTACAATTCTTGCTCCTCACCTACCATGCAGTATGCAAGAATATATTTTGCAAGCTCAGACATGCGTATGCCTCTTTAATGGATAGGAATCAATACTCTTCGTTTTCCCAAGAATTGCGCTTGTCCTTTGGTCGGCGCTTCCTTCGATCGCGCATGACCGTTTCAGTCTTGCCGAATCGCTCCATCATCATAACTTGAATCGAATTACGGTAACTTACCTTTTTCTTTGCCTTGCTCATATTATGAGATATCTATCTTTAATGGATAGGTGCATCCCAGGTAGAAAATCTTGGCACCTTGTTTGCTATATGCAATAACCATGCCAAACCTACAAAATAAAAAAGAGCATTGCTGCTCTTTTTTATACACTCACTCGCTTTTACGTGGCAAATTGACTTTGATGTAACTTACAATAAAGTACAAAAGATCCAAGACAATTGCTACAGTAAAAACGTGCCTATACTTGGTCATGAAAAAACTTGCCACAATTGCACAAATTTTCGTGTATGCAATTGCAATTTGCAAAGATGCATTTTTGACAAAAAGCTCGTCAGGCTCTTTTGCTGAACTATGATGGAAATACACAAAAACCAAAGGCGCAAGTGTAAGCGAGTACAAAAGCTTGTCCTTTGCCTCCAAACCCAAAAGACAAATTCCTGCCATGAGCACAAAAAAGAAAAACTCAGTCTTGAGAGACAATTCCGGACGCTTCATTTTTTATTCACTTTCTTTAATGGATAGATTTTTTAGCGCCCGCATTGAACATTATGACAAATGATAAGAGGGGGTTGGCGACTTGCTTTTGAAGCAATACCAGCATATTGCTTCAAAGTGCCTTCAGCATATCCCTTGAATCGCTTGTCTTTCTTAAGCTCTTTCAAAGCTTGAAAAGTCGTAAGAGGATAATTTTTAAGATAGAACCAATCCTCTCCAATATATTGGGCAATCTCACGACCACTAACAAGAAGAGTTCGCTTTTTATTAGGAAACTTTTTCATTTTACACCTTGAAAAATTGTTTTGCGTGGCTTATTAAGCCTATGAACCTGAATCGTAAGATTAAGATCCAAGGCTGCTTTCAAGACATAGCAAGAAAGCGCATGGTATCCAATTCCCTCATATGAAGAAAGAAAACCTCCGCTTTTTAGATCAGCGGACCAAACACTGGTCTCTCCGATATAAAAAGCCTTTGCATCTTTCAGCATATCATATGCTTTTGCATATGCTTTTTCAACGGCTTCTTTTGAGTTTTCGATTTCGTAATTTGTCTTGAAAAATTCCCAATCCAAAAACTTTTCAGCCGGAAGAGCATTCAATTCTTTATAACTCTTGCTCATGCTTACTCACTTGTGCGTTTAATGGATAGGAAATACTGGCAGTTTTTTATTAAGTAGGAAAACTGCCAAACCCTCACCCGCCAGAGTAGCCCTAGAGTAATTCCCTAGGGACAGTTAGCCGCTCCTATCTTTAATGGATAGGAATCTTGCTTGGCTTGGCATTTAATTCGCTATATGCAAATACTATGCCAATATACAAAAAAAGAGAAGGAGGAAATTTTCCTCCTTCATTTATTCAGCGATTTTACAGAATTCATAGCTAGAGTAATGTGGGCAGTTAATTGGACCTTCTGCCCTACTAGGATAATATACACCCTTACATTGCGCAAAAACTTTTTTACATTTAAGGGTGAAAGCCATTATTTGCTACCTTTTATAAAGAAGACCTATTCCAATCATGATGGTTTCATTGACTGGTTCTTGAATATGCCAAGAATCTACTCGAAAAGATTCAAAGACACAAGGTTCTTCGCCTTCTTTAGGATAAAAAGTGTTTAGAATAGCCTCCTCGTCTTCTTTAGACGCATGATTGAAATTCAAAATGACTTTATTATTTGCCGCAAGACGCAGCCCGGGAAGATTAGGATGATTTGAAGGCACTCGAAAAAAATGAACTCCCTGATATTGTTCGGGACACTGATAAAGAACAACAAGAGAATATGATTGCTCACTCATTCTACTATCCTTTCATCTTGAGTAACCTATCTTTAATGGATAGGTTAAGAAATGTAGTGAACCAATGTCCCAAGCAACACAACCAAAAGCCCCAAAAGAATCCAAAACATTGCCTTCATACCTTAATCTATACCTCTTTAATGGATAGGAATTTTTCTGGCATACATTTTGCCTTATCCAAATACTATGCCACTTTCTCAATAATAAAAGGGGCTTACGCCCCTTTTATCATGCCCCCCATCATGCGCTCCATTTGACACATTTTTTCATATTGCGCATCGTCTTGATCTGACTTTTCTTTTTCTTTAAGAAGCTTTTTCTGCTCCTCATTACAAGCCGCAACATTCGGAACCATTACAACATTTTTACCTTTACAGGTTTTGCAAGGCTGGTCGTAAATTCCACCCCTAGTGAAATATTGCTCCTTAGCTTCCTCATCAAAAGCTTCGTCAAATTCCTCTTGCGTATAGGCATGACCTTTCATGCCATCACAAAGAGTGTAACCCGTACCTTCACATTCAGGGCAAACACAATATTTGCCAGGCACTTCATGTGTCTCTTCGTTGAGCTCGAATGTGTATTTCATTTTGACCTCTTATATTGAGTCTGCTATCTTTAATGGATAGGAAGCTTCTGAATCTTTTCCCTAACCAAAGCATCTACCTTAAAAGGCATGTTTCGCCCAATATTCATCAAGAACGCTTTTTGAATTTCGGCATGCTTTGCACCCTTGTGCTTCTGCTTATACACTTCTTTATATGCAGAAAAAAGCGCCTCTAGTATCTTCTCGCCTTTTGCCGAAAGAGCTTTCTTGCTCATATCTACATATCCATATCTTTAATGGATAGGAAAGATTGTTGGTATAACTATTGAATATTGCAAGCTTTATGCCAGCTTAAAAACAAAAAAAGGAGCCGAAGCTCCTTTTCTTTTACTTGCGCTTTTTTGCAAGAGCAAGGTTTACGCCAGTAGCGATCCCATTGATAACAATGAGGAAGACTAGGGCAACGATACTAAGCCAATGAATTTTGGAGAAAACCATTGTGCCTTCGATAAGGACAACGAAGCCGAAGGCTTTGAGCTTGGATTGAAAGGCGGATTCGCCCCACTTGTTTACAGTGTAGAAAGAAAAGATAAGCCCACCAAGAACAAGTAGAGCTTTGGGGTCAAGAAAACCTTGCATATCATGATGAGCAACCATGAATGTAAGGAAAGGGACGATACCGCCGAGGAGGAAACCGCCAGTAGTGGCGCCAAGATTATCTTTCTTGGTAGCAATCAAGGTTTGGTCAACGATACCAAGATTTTCAGAATTGGTTTCTTTGACTTTGGGGAGCTTTTTGATAGGAACAACTTTGGGAGCAAGCTTGATTGCGTTCATAGTTTTTTCCCTTTATGTGTGTGTATATGTAGTGAAACCAGTGGGACTCGAACCCACATAGACCGGTTAAAAGCCGGATATTCTACCTTTGAATTATGGTTTCATATGATGATATATAAGCAAATATGACAAAAAGAAAATGGGAAATTAAGAATTTAGAAGATGCAGTAAGAAACAGTATATCAATTGCTAATGTGCTAAGACTACTTGGACTTAAGCCACGTGGGTCAAATTACATTACAATCAAAAAAGAAATTAGAAACCTTGGTTTAGACACTTCTCATTTCTTGGGCTTTGCTCACCTAAAGGGTAGAAAAAAATCCTCTGTATATAAGACTATGACTAAAGACTTATTAGTTGAAAACAGTGATGCTGGATCTTCATGTATAAAGAATCGTATTCTTAAAGAGAAATTAATTCACTATTCTTGCAAAGAATGTGGTCTTATTGATTGGTTAGGAAAACCAATCGTATTGCATCTTGACCACATTAATGGAAATAATAGAGACCACCGTATTGAAAACCTTAGATTTTTATGTCCAAATTGCCACTCTAACACTGATACTTATTGTGGCAAAAAGAACAAACATAACTGAAGGTTCCTTATTGTGATTCCTATCTTTAATGGATAGGAACTATGGGGCTTTGATGTTTAGAGTTACCGCATCATGCGCTTTAAGTTGTGATACCTTGTTTTAGGAATTAAGTAACGTATTACGTAATGCTGAGTCCTATCTTTAATGGATAGGAATGTAGACTGGCACACATATTGCTGTATGCAAATACAATGCCAATTGCAAAAATGAAAAAAGGCATATGCCCTTTTTTCTAGAAACCACGATAGGAAGAAAAGTGGCAGTTTTTTATTAAGTGGGTAAAACTGCCAAACCCTTTATTAAGGACCTCTCACCGGGCGAAGAGATCGTACATGCAGAAGATATCGAATAACCGATGCCGGATGGAGTGCTGGTCATTTTTTACGAAGGGCTTTCGACACCCTCGTAAACTTGTGTTCCTATCTTTAATGGATAGGGACGAAAAAGTGGCAGTTTTTATTAAGTAGGAGAACTGCCCAACCCTTTATTAAGGACCTAATTTCTTTGGTCCTTTTTACGAGGAGGTCCCAAACCTCCCGTAAACTTGTATTCCTATCTTTAATGGATAGGATTTAGTAGTCGTGGTGGGACTCGAACCCACAAGGTACTGCTACCGGAGGATTTTAAATCCTCTGCGTCTGCCATTTCGCCACACGACCATATTTTTTCAATTACCCATTATAGCCTTTCTGGAAACCCTTGAAAAGTTTTTCCTTTACCTTCTTGGATCGTGGCAATTCTTTGCTTCTGTTTTTACGCCACTCTGAACGATTGCGCGGAAAGTAAGTAATACTCTCTCGATATGAATTCATATTACTTACACCCTATCTTTAATGGATAGGGGCGAAAAAGTGTGGGAGTTTTTCAAAGCGAAACTCCCACTAAAAACTTTGGAACTATAAGGAGAGCCTTTAGTTCCGCCCGCTACCACTACGATTGGGACGTTTTGAGGAACCTATCATTAATGGATAGGAACTCAGCGCTTGGCATATAATTTGATATTTGCAAGTTATGTGCCAACAAGCATTAAAAAAAGATGCGTAATTTCTTACGCATCTTTTAGAGTTATGGCATAATGGCAGGGTTACCAATTACCACGCTAAGGTGGTCAATTGCCTCTTGGGTAGAGGTAGCCGAAAGAGCCATGGACTTTTCCCAATTTGGGATTTCCGCTGAAGCCGTCTTATCTTTTGCCATAGACAAAAGCTGATTTCGGACATATGCCAAAAGCTCCTCAATAGGAATATCGCTAAGAGTCTTAGCGCCTTTCTCTTGAAGCTCTTGCAAGGTGGTTTTTGAAGTAATGATTGGATTGCTCATGTTTTGATTATCCTATCTTTAATGGATAGGGTTAGTTGTAGAGATTGCCGATCTTCTCAAAATGAGCAAAGACTTCTTTGGTAGCTGGGCAATAGGTCATGTAATACATTGCCCCCAAAGCAAGCTTAGCTTGCTCTTGCAAGCTTGCCAAGCAAGCTTCATAGGTATCGCCCTCGCTTTGAAACTTTTGCTTTTTGATGTAAACGATTGCGGTTTTCATGTTTTGATTACTCTATCTTTAATGGATAGGAATTTTGCCGTGGCTCTTATTTTGCTATATGCAATAATTGTGCCAGTCTATGTAAAAAAGAAAGGCGTAGTTTCCTACGCCTTTCTTGCCCAAAGAAAAACACACACACACAAACCCAATCTCAAAACACATACTCTCAATGTAGCACGCAAACTACTTAGGGGCGGTCTCTTTGATAATTCATATCAAAAGCTCCATTTCTGTTACATACCCATCCCTTATGAATTAAGGGAGCATTAGTACCAACTAGCCTAGAAACGTTCTTCCACTAAGAAGTAGAAGTGAAATTGGCTTTTTTGGCTATGTAACGGGTTAAGGTGTTAGGCTATACACTAGATTAGGCAAAAGCTAGACAACTATTTTTTACTTTAGCTGTCTTGCTCACGTACGGTTTGGGAGCCCTATCATTAATGGATAGGAAATTATTGCTTGGCATAAGTATTGAATATTGCAAATATTATGCCAGTTCTAAAAACAAAAAAGGGGCATATTAGCCCCTTACAATTTAAGGCTTTGGCTTTTGAGAATCTAGATCAAGACTATCAATGAAAGAAAACAAATTTTCATTAGCTTTTTCAAAGCGTTCATCAGCTTTTTTCGTTCCATCAATATCGCCACCATATCGATCCATTTGCAACTTAAGCATAGAGCTACTTGTCACATATTCTCGGATCATGACAATCAAAGTATGCTTTTTAGACTGACTCATGTTTAGCGCCCTCTATCTTTAATGGATAGGAAACTACCCTACTTTGATAAATTCAAAGAACGTGCCATTTTTGACTTGACGTTCTGAACGATTATCGTTGAATTCCTTACAGCAATCTTGCGCTTCCTTAATGGAATTTACATAGGTAATATGGTATTTTCTCGCACAACTGAATTGCTCAGCGGTTTTTGCAGTACGCTTGAAAATCTTATACATATTTACCTCTATAGGTAGAAACCTATCTTTAATGGATAGGTACTAGTATTTTTGAACGTACGTAACCATATCCTTATCAGACATGGCATGGTAATTGCTACCATTGGGCAGAATGATTGCCCAGCCTCCCTTAAAGGAATTTCTCACAACCTTAAGGTTTTTGGTACGCCCTAGCAGAATTGCCCGCTTGACTTGCAATTCACTCATAACCTTAATTGCCTATCTTTAATGGATAGGTGCTTTCCAGGGAAATTTTTGGCATCTTATTTGCTATTTGCAAATACCATACCACTCTCTAAAACAATAAAAGGGGCTTAGCCCCTTTTATTCAGTCCCAGATAATTTCCTTATTGAAAACTTTTCCAGTTTTGATGCCTGGTACAGTTTCCTTAAGATATTGCAAAAAAGCTTCACTTCCTACATAAGAAGCTTCCTTAAAAGTCATTGTTTCGCCAGAAGCACCAGGCATTCCCAAGATAGGCTTGTCCGTCCAGTCGGCTTTGTTTTTGCCTGAAATAGGATCCAGGCACGGGTCATGCATAGGACCCTTGAAAGTGTAATCGAAAATGGCTTGTTCTTCGCAATGAGCGGAATCATAAACCAAGGTTCCATCGGGGGCTTGGTTTAGGTAGGTTTCGAGAGCACCACCTGTAGAGGAAATTTTACAGCTAGAATCACTGTATTTTTCTTGGTAGGTAAAATGCCAACCAGCAAGACCCCTGCCAATTACGCCATTCTTGATATGGTTCATGCTTTGACTTCACTATCTTTAATGGATAGGTTTTAAGGCATTATTTATGCTATATGCAAATACTATGCCATATGCAAAAACATAAAGAGAGCATATGCTCTCTTTATAGGGTTAGGTTTTGTAAAGAACGCGACCACCTTTTGACTCTACGATCTTGACAATACAATGGTCAAGAATTCCTTCGCCTCCTAGACTTCGGCGCGTACGAATCAAAAGCGGAATTTTGATCGTACCGATAGAATTTCCTACATGTCCACGTTCTGGCGTACATGACTCCCATTCTTTTTTGGAAATTGGGTCGCCATATGTAAGCACGATGCGCAGCTTTTCTTTCCTGGACTTTTCCAGGATAGCAATAACTGCATCGGGAGTATCCTTATGGTACGTGATACCATTTACAATCTTACTCATGCTTACTTACTACTATCTTTAATGGATAGGTTGCTATCGAAGATTCGATACGCTATTGGCATTATATTTGCTTTTTGCAAATAATGTGCCAATTGCTAATAAAAAAAGGAGGAACTAATTAGTTCCTCTTTAAAAAAACTTGTTGGGTTTTATCCCTGAAAGTTTTTTAGCAATTTACTTCTTTAAGCATCATTCATAAACCATATTATTATGGTCTAACAGAAACTTAAAGAAGTATGACCCCTAGGCTATACTAAAATGCCTAGTATTAGGTCATTGCATTAAAATTGTGAAAGAATTCTAATTCGGCGCGTCTCGAATGTAGTTCATTTTTTTAAACTCACTATAAAGGGGCTAGTAAAAAAATCAACCAGATCAAAAGTGATTCGGCGCGTCTCGAATATAATTCATTGTACCTTTTTGGTATAAGCTATTTTCTAGGTTTAGCTTTTGGGTTTAAAAGTGGTATAGTAAAATACAGCTTAGGGCTTATCTCGAATGTAGTTCATTTTTTAACATCACTATAAAAGGACAACTCTATCTTTAATGGATAGGACTATAGAGGCTTAGTTCACATTGTACTTCTCCGTTGGTTATCTTTAGCGCTCTTTGCCTCACCTATCTTTAATGGATAGGAAGGGTTAAGCCTTGGTATATATTATGTATTTTGCAAAGTATGTGCCAAAGCTATAGAAAAAAGAGAGCTTAAAGCTCTCTTTAGGTTTAAGCTTTTTTCTTAAGAAGAGTTAAAGCTTTTGGATTGAGATTGGAGACTTGCTCAGTTCCAATATAAAGAATGGTTTGCTTAGAACCATCTTGGGAAGAAGATGTGACCTTGCCATCATGGATATAGGGACGAAGAACGTCCACATTACCATTGGCATGGACTTTGCAAACGGTTGCGTTTGCGTATCCATCTTTCCAACCAAAGCTTACAATATCGCCCAATCCAATTTCTTCCATAGTAAGCCTCCTCTATCTTTAATGGATAGGTTTACTCATGAAGCCATTCACGAGCTTTTTTTCGAGCTTCCTTAAAAGAAGCGGGTTCTTTTGCAAGGGTAAGGATTGCGGTTTCTTCCCAAGCAGAATCTTTCAAGCTAAACACTTGAAGTGTCAAGCTTTGATTCCAAGTTACGACTTGATTGTTTTCCTTATCTGAAAGAACAATGATTCTTTCATCGTTGGAAAGAATGTCAAAAATCGTTTCTTTCATACTTAACATTCCCTATCTTTAATGGATAGGAAGAATGGTGTGGCATATATTATGTATTTTGCAAAGATTATGCCAGTTGTGAAAAGAAAAAAGGTGGCATGTTGCCACCCTTTTTTATTATTTGGGAGCTCTAGCCGCTCTTTCCTTAAGTTGTTTTTGAAGGTTTATCAAGCGTGTGCGCGTGCGATAACTTTTTGGCATATGCTTTGGAAAGATAAACGTCCAACTGAAACTATCTTTATAAGAGCGTAGAGCTAGCCTCTCTTCTTCTGTAGGCAAATTGTAGACCTCATGAAAAATGAGGTGTTGATGCCCTAGATTGCATGTTTCTACTTTGGAAGAGGATTTGAGAAAAGCTTTGAATAGGTCTGGGGGGATTATGCCCCAATGATCTCCATTGGTATCGTCGACTATATTCGTCCAAACGATCTTGGATTTGCAAATATTGCATTCCGGAGAACTATCGGAATCTGGCGCCCTCGTCCGCCCTTGTAACTGATTGTAATGTCCATTTTCGCAAAGAGCTTGAAAATAAGTTTCGTAGCTCATTTTCTGTCTCCCATATTAAGTATCCCTATCTTTAATGGATAGGTCTACTTGCTTACCGTAAACTTTGCTCCCAAAAAACCCGCCCCTACCACGATGACATGGATCCACCTAAGACTTTGATTCCATTGCGGAAAAACCAAAGTCAACGTTCCTGGCACCCAATGTGCCACCATGACACCAATGGCAAGGCAAAAACTCAAGACGATCAAAAGTCGAATGATAACGCCCATTGTTTTTCTCCTATGTAGCTAGACCTATCTTTAATGGATAGGAAACACTTTTGCTGCCAAACCTTTTACTGATTCACTTGTGACTTACTAAGCTAAACCTATCTTTAATGGATAGGAGGATATCCCTTGGTATATATTATGCTTTTTGCAAAATCTATGCCAGTTGTGAAAAGAAAAAGAGAGCTTTGCCTACGTCTCAGAATCCAAAGTCCCCCAACTTTTGAGACTTATGATTTGATTCTTTGCCATAATGTATATGATGCCTCTTTAATGGATAGGTGGCTATCCCTTGGTATATATTATGCTTTTTGCAAAATCTATGCCAATTGTGAAAAGAAAAAGAGAGCTTAACTCTCTTTTAGAGATATTTTTTGGAAGACGTTCCACTTGTTCTTAATGGATAGGACAATAGATAGAAAATAAAATCCCCAAAAAAGCCCCCATCAAAAAACAACTAAGAGCCAAACATGGATTTTTCCTACACCATTGAAAAAATGTCATACTAATCCTACTCTATCTTTAATGGATAGGAATGGGGTGTGGTATATATTATGCAAAATACATGCCAAAGATACAAAAAAAAAGAGCTTAGCTCTCTTTATCAAGGTTTCTAAGGTGTTCATCTAAACTAAGGTGTTCATCTTTCTTTTCCTTAATAAGGCAAGTAGTGCAAAGAAAGGCTTGCACTTTTTTGCATTCTTCCATGCTACAACTTGCATAGCAAAAAGAGTCTCCACATGGACCAATATATTCCTTAGAATAGTATGTGTGCAATCGTACACTCTTATCGTTTTTCAAGCACTTCTGACAATTCTTCTTAAAGTCACTCATATACTTACACGCCTATCTTTAATGGATAGGAGCCAAGACTGGCACGCTTATTGCATACAGCAACCTATGTGCCATCTTAGAAAAACAAAAAAAGGACAGAATTATCTGTCCTTTTTGCAAAGCTACTTCATTGGAATTGCCGGGTTTTTATTGCGCACTTCTCTAGTTCGCTTTACTGAAGATCCGATCGTATCACTTATACTTTTATCCTTTTAATGGATAGGTCCAACTAGCTTCAAAGTTACTCTGGCATATATAATGCTATTTGCATTTACTTTGCCACTTACACAAAAAGAAAGGTGGGAGATTATCCCACCTTTAAGATATATTAAATATTCAGTTCTTGGCGTGCCTCATCATCCAAGAGATATACCTTTAATGGATAGGGACTTTCTTTCTTGGCACATATATTGTTCTTTGCAATCTATATGCCTAGCACTGTAAAAGAAAGAGTAGGATGCTACCCTACTCTTTCAGGGTTAGAGTTTCACAACCTTTACACGTTTACACCATCGTTCGACACCTTACATGAATTGCACGATAACTATTGTCGTTATAATGCAAAAACGGCGCCAAAACTTTTTGCGTAATTACCACTTCTTTGTTTGGACGAAGCCCACAAAACTCTTCGTCCATAACTTTTACGTAAGAATCCACAAAGCTAAAGGTTTGTTTGGTAAGAGAAAACACCACTTGCTCAAGTCGAGCACCTTTGCTAAGAATCGGCGTATTTGGGTTAGAAAGATCGTAGATATCTTTCTGCATCTTGCATCCATTGTACACAATGCAAAAGCTACTTGCTTGATGCTCTACGTCTGCAAACGTAAAAAGATCAAAAAAAGTTTGGTGATACTCAGGTTCATTCATGAGCGCCTCACTTGCACTCTTATTCCTTTAATGGATAGATTCCCTTTCTCTTGGCTTCATTCTTTCATATTGCAATCTTTATTCCATCTTTCAAAAACAAAAAAGGTAGGATATTATCCTACCCTTTTCTTCTTACTTCTTTTGAAGTATGTCGAACAAGCGAGCCGTTGCGCACGAAAAGGCTACATTATGATCCTTTCCAAGATGCTTGCAGTCTCCTACCTTTTTGATCTCACAACGTGCCGCAAAAGGACATTCCGTGTTTTTTGGAATCCTACCATCTACCAAAAGCTTGCCCATCTTGCACCTCTTACTAATTCACTTTGCTTATTAATGGATAGACTAACTTTCTTTCTTGGCTCATACTTTGCTCTTTGCAATCTATATGCCTTCTCTCAAAAACAAAAGACCGAAAAAAACTTCCATGCTTTTGCGCCTCTTAATCTAAACTTTCTCTTATTAATGGATAGACTAACTTCCTTCCTTGGCTCATACTTTGCTCTTTGCATTATATGTGCCATCTAACACATAAAAAGAAGGTAGGATATTATCCTACCTTCGTTAATAAGAAGCTGGTAGGGCGCTACCCTACCTTACAACCTCTTATGCTGAAGCCTTCAGCGGGCGGAACAATTCCATATCTTCATTGTTAGAAGCCTTTCTTTCTTGCTACTCTTTGGTATATTCGAGCTTGGTGCCCTTGCGGATTTGTTCGGGCGTTCTGTTATTGTTGAACTGAGCGCAAGCCGCTTGAGCCTCTGCTTCGGTCAAGCCTTTGTGAACTGGAATCTTTTTGGCGTTGACGAACTCGATGAAGTTACGAGCCGAACGTTTGAAGGTTCGGTACGTTTGCTTATCTTCCATGTTTTGCACCTCTCATATATTGGGGACATACCGTTAATGGATAGGGCAAGTTACAACGGCGTAAACTGCTTTGGCATAGGGTTTGCATAGTCTATTCTATAGAAAGTTGGTATGATTCTTTGAAAAATGCATGAATTGTGCCAAAAGTTGTAAAAAATGAATGGTTTTTACAAAAAAGCAATAAATATGCCAAGAAATTAAATAAAGCGAATGATTAATGGCACAATTTATGAAAAGAGCAATATATATGCCATAGTAAAAGTTCTGCAACTAGTATGCCAAAAAGTTCTGGGGAATTGAGGCGCGGGCTGGTTTTTGCCCCCCTAAATAAGGGTTAAATAAGGGTTAAATAAGGGTTAAATAAGG
>JACCDM011577909.1_pt1 | contig 18537 bp, 13 predicted proteins | sample 7445851 | NCBI WGS metagenome assembly JACCDM01 (sample SAMN15323438, study PRJNA562643) | freshwater metagenome | isolation source: river surface water | place: USA:Blue River Watershed | collected 2017-08-16
GCGGAATTTTTTGCTCCCGCTTCGCCAATTGCCAAACAACCAACCGGAATTCCTGCTGGCATTTGTGCGATTGACAAAAGTGAATCTAAGCCTTTTAAAGCACGGCTTTCAACTGGAACTCCAAGAACGGGAAGGTCGGTAATTGCCGCCGCCATTCCGGGAAGATGAGCCGCTCCGCCAGCGCCAGCGATGATTATTTTGACTCCTCTTTTTTTTGCGGTTTCGCAAAAATCGTAAAGTCTTTTTGGGGTACGATGCGCTGAAACAACTTTGGTTTCGTAGCTTACGCCAAATTCTTCTAAAATTTTACAAGCATGTTCCATGGTCGCAAAATCTGATTTGCTACCCATGATGATTGAGATTTTTGAGGTCATATTGAATTTGATCAAAGAAAGATTAACAGTCGCCTCTACAGGATGAACTTGTAAAGATAAAATAGCCGTCGTTACATTGTACAGTCGCAGAGGCATCTAAGTGATAGTTACAAGAACCCGCAGTTCCGTCTGCCTTACATGAATCAGAGTCCGTACATGTAAATGTTGCTCCGTTTATAACCGTTCCAGCACAACTTTGAGATATTGTTGATTGTGTTGTACATTTATATGTCTCGGCACCTTTTTTGCATCTATTTGTTTTACTCCATGACAGATTTATACTGCCGTCGCTAGGAAGACGTGCAGTGCCAGAGCAGTTTCTGCAAGCCTGACAATCATTAGATACGACCCAAGATGCAGATCCGCCTGATGCTGATGCGGTACAAGTCATGGTTGGGCCGGCCGATATTCTGTCGTAAACAGTTCTTTCTCCACAAGTTGAGTCGCTGCCTTCGTCTTCACGGATAGCATGACCATAACCACTTTTACACGATAAATTAATAGGCGGCGATCCAGCTGCAACCACAGATGTTCCAGCTGCTGCTCCCGGAGCGTAAATAGATCCGCTGCCGTAAGGGGTGTTATTTGTCAAATTGCATTGCAATCTACTGCAAACATTGCCGCTGATATGGTTATAATAATATTGGTTAAGATTATTTCCTGTGCTTGCTTGGCATCTATAAACTGGCATAGAACTGCTACTAAAATTGGCTAGGCACGATGATGCGGTGTAATTGTTATCTGCAGGCACAAAGGACGATATTAATGACGGAGAAGGATTTATAAGTGCGGTACCAAAATTGGCGTTATTTACAACGCCACCATTGGTGGGACATTGGATAATTGCAGGTCCCCAAGTTAGGTCGTTGTTACACCTTCTAGTTACTATAAAATATCCATTAGTTCTTCCTTGAGTGTCATAGTGAGAGGCGGTTTGAAAATATTCGTCTCCTCTGCCGTTGCTGTCTCTTCCAACTAAAACTGTATCTGAATTATTTCTGTAGGCGACGGTTTGGATATTGGTTACTCCTGCCGCAACTGAATCCCACCTGACGGTTAGGTCGTTGTAAGTTGTCTTGCCAACTCCTTCTCTGTTATCCACGAGGTAACCAGGGCAAGTATTGATGCAGGATGAAGAAGTGGCACTCCAAACACTGGCGTAACCACCGGCGGTTAATTGTAGTTTACAGGTTCTGTGTGGAGCTGATTCAACAGGATTATTGATATTGATTGTTCCTGTTATTGGATCGCCATTGTTGTCCTTTGTCGGCGAGTAAGGATATCTTTGATAACCAGCAGAACAAGTTCCTGTGCCGATGCAAATTCCAGCAACACAAGTTCCGCCAGTGCAGTCTCCAGCCTGACATGTTGTTCTGCCGTCAATAGGAACTCTAGTTATTGCGGCCCAAGTTGCGTTGCCGTTACTAGGGGCATCGGCCGAACCTATGGCAGTGCATGAAGTTGCGCATGGATTGCGAATTGCACTCCAAGTTCCATCAGACTGACAAGTGGCTTCTGGCTGATTGGCAGAAGTTTGGAAATAACCCAATTTTGTATTACAATATCCTTTTCTTATTGAGCCAACAGTCGCGCCGCTTAGGCTTCTGGATGCTGGAGTCAAGTGAGTTCTGTAGGACGAGCCACTTAAAATAGGTTCTCCCAAATAATGTCCAGAAGGGTTGGTTACGGGATCGTAATCAGTTTTAAGATAAACTTCGACACCAAAAGTGGCGCCTCGAGATAATGACCAACCAGTCCAGCCATTGCCACCGTCGGCCCAACCATTGCCATCACCATTGCCATTTGTTGTTGTGGGGTTAAATGGCGGAGTAATTGCGTTACACATACGTCTTTGGCAAACGCTATTAACTGGTTTCCAAGTTCCGGTTTGATTACATGCTCTGGTAGGAAGCGTGCCTCTGTATCCAGCAATGCAAGAAGTTGCGGTTACGGTTTCTAAGAAATCATTAGTTTTTGTATAAGCCGCCCAAGTTGCGTAGCCATTAGAAAGTCCTCTGGTGCTGAGAGTAACGTCGTTGTAAGTAATTCCTAAATCATTGCCAGCGGCAGCTGCGGTCTCATTAATAGAATCTCCTGTTTCCGCTGCTGTGGAAAAGTAAGGACTGACTGCGGGATAGAGTCCGTTAGTATCAGAATCTAGAGATGCAGAACCAGTAGAAATCGCTGAACAAGAATAGCGCACACAAGATGTTGATGTTGCTGAAGAGATAACGCCAGTCCATTTAGCATTAGCGCCAGAAAGTACGCAGTTCATTTGTGGACTTGTGCCAGCAGAAGCCGCTTGCCAGAATCCATTGCAGGTACCCGTTACGTTATTCATACCCACAACTGCTGTGGTAAATTCGCCATGACCGCCAGTGCCGCTTATAGCATTAACGTTGGAAATATTTCTATTATTATGCTGAAGGTTAACCGTGCCGCTAGCGTTAGTATAGTTAGTTCCATCAAGAGACGATGCATTGTAACTATCGCCGCCATAATTGTAAGAAGGACAGATTTGTGGAGTTGGAATGTCAACACAAAGTCCAGCTTCGCGTGCGGTTTGGTTGCGAATGGTGTAGCCGGTTATTACAAGACCTGAACTAGCATCTAAACAAGCACATCCAGCAACTGCTGCATTACCACCGTTGGGACAAGTTGCTGAAGTTCCTGTGGCTAACTTACATTTTCCAATTCCTGTTCCGCCATTATCGTTATTACCATAAACTTTACCAAGTTTGGTTGCGAAGCCAGAGACGATACATAATTCATTATACCAGCCATAAGCGTTAGAACTAGGCGCAGAGTCATTAGCTTGATCGATTAAAGATGTTGCTGGAGAGGTAATGCCTTTTTTAGCGTTGCAATTATAAGCAAGAGCTTGGCAATCAGTTCTGACAGAATTATAGATGCTATTTAATCCGTTATTTTGAATGGCAATTTCATTTTCCATACATTCTTTCCACAGCTTACTACAAATTTCGCGCTGAGCGCATATTTTGTATTTTTCAAAATTATTTTCATTCGCGCCCATGCATACAGGAGTTGACGGGTCGAAGTTGGTGAAAGTCATTGTGTTATCGCCAGTATTGGTACAAGAGGCGTCAGCGCAATGTGTAAGGGAAATGCTAGAATTGCCATATATTCCATTATTTAAAACATTGGCAGTGTTGGTTGAGCCAGTTATTGAAATTTTTCTAACGCCGATGGTAGTAGCAGAAGCTTTGCCAGTGTTATTAATTTCAGGAAACGATCTGTTAACGCATGAAATTTTAATATCTTCAAAGCCAGAATTGGAAGATACTCTTTGATATAGGCAAAGTTTGGGTTGGTTACTGATAGAATCGACTTCTTTTTTTATTAACGCTCCAGCTCTATAGGTAACGCCATTGAGTACGGTCGTTAACTCTCCAGAATCAAGTGCATAACTTAAGGGATCTTTAATAACTTCATAACCGCTGAATCCAGGTCCCATACTTAGGGTTCTGGTAGCGGTTCCAAATTGAACTACAATTTCTGGATATAGAAAATCAGTTGTACCAAGAGAAGAGGCTGTTGAATCGGTTGCATCAGATCCACCTCTTTTATTATGAACGCTACGCAAAAATAAAGGAGGTGCGAATAGTTTGATGGTATTTTGTGCCGTAGTTAGGTTGTACATATTTGGCGGCGAAGTGGTTAAAGGAATTTGAGCGCATTCTTGCGCTTTAATAAACTTACCATCTTTTTGATAAAAACCGTTGGTTGTAACGCCATCAATCACTTTGGTGTCATTTGCTCCAGTATATCTAACTTTTAAAATGGTGCGCCATCTATCGGCCAAACCAGGATCATCATTGCTGTTTTTTCCGCCGCTACACCTTCCGTTGTTTGGATTATAAGATCCAGAAACGCAAGTGACGCCATTATCCAACTTTTCGTTCTCATTAAAAAACATATTATTATAAGCGAACGTGCCTTTAACGTCGATGAAGGTACAGATTCTATGACCATATTGCACAGCTCTGAGGCGTAAAAAATTGTCGATCACAACAGCACATGGTCGATTGTCGTCATTATTTAGAAACATCTCATTATTCAAAGCGCATCTTTTGGATTCAGAATATCTTACAGTAAGGCTGCGACAAGTTTCATCGCCGCAAATTTGACCTTTACAAGCTCCAAAAGCACAAGAAACAGCACATTCTCTGCTGCCGCAAGTTTCAGAATCATCCATGGTTACGTCATCGGGGCGAATGGTATTTTTAAATCGAAGACAGACTCGCACTGTTGAAACAGCATCAGAATCATCCATAAATTGGGTTTGAACATATCCTTCATAATAAGCGGTTTTTTCACTAATTCTGGCATAGAGATTTTGCGAATTGCCGCATAAATGAAGATAGCCAGTACCGCGAAAACCGTTTTTTGGTACGTCACACATTTTTGGCGATCTAGTTATATCATCAGGTCCCCACTGCATGTGGAAATATCCTAAATTAACCCAGAATAATCCAAGATTAACTCTGGTGTCGCAACCCCAAGCCCTACCATTGCTGCAGCCGTTAGCTGGTCTGTTATCGGACTGATTTTTCATCTCATCTTTAGTGTAGCATGCGCCAGAAATTCGATAACCTTGTCTGGGATCGTTATTTGTATAGGCTTTGTTTAAAGGTACGGGGCGGTAAAACGCAGAATTAGTATCATCAGCTAAATTAATTTGATCGTCGACGGTATCATTTGAAGGATTGGAAAGACATGCCTGATTAGTCGCATTGGCAGAAAGGTTGCAATCGGTGGTTTTGTAGCAATAGCCGAGATCTTTTTTACAAACAGATCCAGAAACGCAGGCTGTGGTTGCACAGGTTGCTCCGTCGCCAGAAGTATCGCAAAGTGGAGCACTAGCTTGATCAACTGGTGGAATCGTAAGATTGTTAGAACTGTCTCTAGTGCAAGGATAAGGAGTATATACAGTGGGTTTACAAGAAACTGGTGTACAAAGGGAAAGATCGGTTAAAGGAAGCCCAATATTGACATATCTGGAATAGAGATCTGGATAAGACATAACGCTGCCATCAGAAAAAGTCAGCGAGGTGGTATTGCAAGCGATATTTTGGGTATCATCAGTAGTTGCATTGCCAAGGGTGAATCCGACGCAATCATTTCTTTTACCACAAGATTCAGCGGCTGGCTTGCATTTATGAATTTGGCAAATCGGATTATTGTATCGATACCTAGCGTAAGGTAATTGAGCGGCAGTAAAGTTGTAACATTTAACCGTGCTACCATCGCAATATTGTGCGAAGTACGGATCATTGTCATTTTGCATTCTGCTTTCATCAAGCTCTTCAGGAAGCAGAAGATTGCAGGGAAGTTTTGTGCAGTTGGAGTCGGTGGGTAGAACAGAATCATTTAATTTTTGACATTGTCTTTGAACGCAATTTCCAACTGATGAATTAGTTCGTGGATTTGCAGTTATGCCAGCCGGCAAGTGATCGCAAAATCTTACGCAAGTTACGTTGTGACCAGAAGAAATGCTGTCTTCCCTTAAAGACAAATCACATTCACTAACACAATTTTTTGCTGGAACACCGCTGGAATCGGGATCGATTTGTGAGCATAAAGGCATATCAATTAAATCAGCACAATTTACGCGTGGAATTGGCGAAACTCCAGCATCGGAAACTGAAACTGAAGTTGATGTCGAACTGCAAAGTGGAAGATTAAGATAATAACAATTCACGCCCGGAGCGGCAGTGCCAGAAACAGAAGCGCAACTCGGAAGACAGTTAACTCCAGGATTTGGAGAAGCCGTAGTGGCGCAAGAAGGAAAAGTACAAACCGTTCCCACTCCAACATTCGTGCCACTAGCGCAAGCTGGAAGGGTGCTATTAGATTCTGTCGGACTAAATAATGTGTAAAAAGCAGAGATTCCCAAAAATAATCCAGCAACAATGGTCAAGCAGGCCGCGGCTTTTTTGATTTGCTGTTTGTTGAGTTTAGGAATTTTGTAATTCATCAAAAGTTTTGCAGAAAAAGTCCCCTCTTTCTTCGAAATTTTTCCATTGATCAAAAGAAGCGCAAGCTGGCGAAAGTAAAATACTCTTTTCTTTTACGCCAATCTTTTTTGCCTCCAAAAAAGATTGTGCGATGGCGTTTTTTAAATCGCCGCATTTTATAAAATTGACGGAATTTTTTTCTAAAATTGTCGCAAATTCTTCAGTTGCTTCGCCAATTAAAAAAGCTTTGGTAATTTTTTTAAAGTAAGGTTGCAAAGCCACAATTCCGCCATCCTTAGCTTTTCCGCCCAAAATCCAAAAAATATTATCGTAAGTTTTTAGAGCATTTTCTGTTGATTCAGCGTTAGTGGCTTTACTGTCATTAATAAATTTTACACCATCAATTTCGCCAAGCAATTGCATGCGATGACGCAAGCCTTTGAATTTTTTGATCGCAGCAATTATACGATTTTCGATTTGAGAATGTTTTTCTTGTTGAAACATATGACAGTAAGCAATTGCAAAAGCGAAAGCCATATTCTGATCATTATGTTCGCCACGCAGAAAATCCGAGGTTAATTCCAGACTTGACTCAGCGCCGTTAATTTTGTTTACCAATTTTCCGTTAAAAAGCGCGACGCCGTTTTCGTGAATTTTTTTGGTTGAAATCGGAACTAAATTTGCACGAAAATTTTTGTCATTCTTAAGCTCTTCAAAAACGGCACGAGAATTGACATTGTCTACATCAATCAGTGCAAAATCTTTTTCGGTTTGGTTTTTAAAAATTCTTTTTTTAGCTTCAATATAACCAGCCATTGAACCATGATGATCAATATGATCGGGCGTAATATTTAAAAGTGCGGCGATTTTAAAATGGCTCTGACTTAGTAAGTCAAGTTGGTAAGAAGATGTTTCAAAAATGTAAGTAAAATTCTTTTGGTTTTGCGGCAATTCAAAACAAGGCACGCCGATATTTCCACCAATTTCAGAAGGCAGGCCAAGTTCTTTAAAAATAAATCCGCTTAAAGCCGTAGTGGTAGATTTTCCGTTGGTTCCGGTGATGCCGATAAAATTATTTTCACGATTTTTGCGATAAAAAATTTCAATGTCGCAAGCTAAATCGGCGCCAGAATTTTTAATAATTTCTAAAATTTTATGAGACTTAGGATAATAAAGCGGAATACCCGGAGAGAAGCTGATTACAGTGTCTGAGTCATATTTAATTTCGTCAGCTTTTTGAAATTTAATGTCGCTGAATTTTTTTTTACCATCTGCAATCGCTTTTTCATTATCATCAGTTGCGATGACATTTTCACCATTATGCGCTAAGAATTTTGCAGTTGCGACGCCAGAAATTCCAAGGCCGTAGACGATATATTTCATTTAGGGGCGAAGTTTTAGGATTGCTTCAGAATAATTTTCTGACCCAAAAATATAGGAACCGGCAACCAAAACATCGGCGCCAGCTTGAATAGCTAATTTCGCGGTTTGAGGATTGATTCCGCCGTCAACCTCTAAATCAATTTGCCTTCCTGATTTTTCAATTTTTTTACGAATATTTTCGATCTTTCGTAATTGCGAATCTAAAAATTTTTGGCCGCCAAATCCAGGATTGACCGTCATCACCAAAATCAAATCCAGTTTGTCTAAAACGTAATCCAAAACATTTTCGTGAGTTGAAGGAACTAAGGAAACTCCAGCTTTTTTGCCGAAAGATTTAATCAAAGCGAGGCTACGATCTAAATGAATTGAAGCTTCGGCGTGAATTGTGATAATGTCGGAACCAGCGTCCGCAAAGGCTTTAACGTGACTATCAGGATTGTTAATCATCAAATGAACATCGAAGGGCAGGGCAGAAACTGGGCGAATCGATTTTACAACTTCACTACCAATTGTGATATTGGGAACAAAACTGCCGTCCATAACATCAATGTGAATGTAATTCGCTCCAGCTTTTTCGATATTTTTAACTTCTTCCCCAAGTTTAGAAAAATCGGCAGAAAGAATTGAAGGAGAGATTTTTATCATGCTGCTAATTCTAGTTATTTGTTCTTACATCCAACTGCGGCAATATCGTAAATTGGATGTTCTAGGGCTGAAATTGAAGGGCTGGAAGAAAACATCCAACCGTAAAAAATACGAGTTCTGGAATCGTCTTTGTTGCCGCTATCGTAAATTTCTAATAAAATTTTGCTTTCTGGTTTTTGATCTAAAGGAGCTTGCCAGCATTTGTGAGCGGTGATGCTCAATTTGCCGAATTTGATGGTGTCGCCAACTTTAATTTCGAGTAGCAAAGTTTTGGCTGTAATTTTGTTTAAGCCTTGAATGATGGCGACGGTATTGAATCGCGAAGGATCAACCTTGTCGATGGTAAGATTATATTCTTGCTCTTTTTTTGTATTTTCGCCCTTATCTTCTTCGGCGTCAACCGCAACGGAATTATTTTGCGCAGCAATATTTTGCACATTTGTTAGCAAAAAAACTACGGCAAAAAAAATCCCAAAAATTATCTTATTTTTTTTCATCTTTTTTATCTGAATTTGCGCTAAAAATAAATTTACCTAAAAGTTCTTCGAAATTTACCGAAGATTGAGTGAATCTGATTTCTTCGCCATCTTTTAAAATCTCGTCATCGGCGCCAAGTTCAATTGATAAATATTTTGAACCCAAAAGACCTTCAGAAGAAACTTTCGCTGAAGAATCGGAAGGAAGCTTGATTTTGTCGTCAATAGTTAATTTTAAAGCAGCGCGATAGGTTTTTTCATCAAGAAATTCTTCGGTAATAGTGCCAACTTTTACGCCAGAAATTTTTACATCACTTCCCGAGGCAAGACCGTCAATATTATCGAATTTGGCAATTAGGTTATAACCTTTAATTGCACTAACTTTGGAGTTTTTGAAGGAATTAAAAAGAAAAAAAACAGCAGAAAAAAGAACGAAAGTTCCGACGATAATTTCAAAATAATTATTATTTTTATGCATATTTAATGGTTTGGATTTTGCTCATTAGGATTCCAAGCTTGATAATCTGCGCTTACTTTTTCTCTAACTCCGCCAGCAGCAAGATGACCTTTTGGAGCGTAAGAATTTTTAGTTCCAGTTAAATTTGGTAAGTGAATTTTTTGCCAATGATATTTGTGCGCATTTGAATGCACTGGAACGCGATTGGTGGTATAATGAATCCAGCCATGCCATTCGGCAGGAATTTTGGAAGGTTCGGCGATACCCTTGTAAAGTATAAATCTTTTGCCTTCTTTGTTTTGGAAATATTCGTTGCCGAAATCGTCATTGCCGATTTTTTTGCAAGATAATTTGATCTTAAGTTCTACTAAAAAGCGCATTTCTTGACTGATCTGATTTTATAAAATGGAGGGATTTTCCAAGAATTATTTTTGACAAAGCTATGAGGTGATTTTGAAAATGAAAAGTAAAATTTGGTTGGATTATTTTTTAAAGTTTTTGGTTTGTATTTTTAAAAAAAACTTTAAGTAATTGATTCTCTTCTTTTTGTAAAAAAATTTCAAAAGAACAACTTCAAAAAATTCCTAAAAAAGTGCCAAGATTCGATGCTGCTCTAAATTTCTGCATGAAGTTGCTCGCTGTAATTTTCGTGACAGCTTATCTGCCGCTTGCTGCTGAGGCGAAAGTTGCTAAAAAAACCGACAAGAAAGTTGATCATCATATTAAAGCTAAGCCAAAAAAATATTCCTTAAAACCTCCCAAAAAAGATAAAAAAACCAAAATTGAAATTGTTGAAGAAATTAAGCCAGAACCAGCTCTAAAACCATCAAAGTCAGTTTCAATTGAAGTTGGCACGATCAAGCCAAAAACAGCAACTCGTTCAATCACTCAAAAGTTGTGGAAAGGAATCACTTCTGAAGATTTAGACGTTTTAAAAAAAATCAGCGTGTCTTTGCAACGCGATAATTATAACGAAGCTTTAAAATATGTTGAAGATTTGAAGGCCAAAGAAGCGGCTGAAGTTGAAAATAACGAAGCTGACATCATTAAAACCAAGCCCGGATTTGCTGATGCGGTTACGGATATTGTTTTGTGGAACAAATATAGCGGCGCAATTGATGCAAAAAATACCTCATTTAGCGATATTTCGCGTTTCGCTTCTGACAATACTTATTTCCCCAATATTTCCGACATCAAACGTAACGTCGAAAAAGTTGCAGTCGCCAATAAAATTTCTTATCAATCAAGCGAACAATATTTTAAATCAAATCCAGCCGGAACCACAGAATCAAAACTTTATTTGTTACAATCGCGCATCAATTTTCTAGCGAACTTCAAAGGTTCTGACGAGAAAAAATTTATACTACAAAAAGAAATCAACTCTCTTGTTTCCAGCATTTGGATCAAAGAAAATTTCTCTGCTGAAGAAGAAAAAAACTTTATCGCCAAATATCAAAATCAATTAACCGTTGCTAATTACGCCAGTCGTATTGATCGCTTGTTGTGGGATAATAAGATTTCCGACGCCAAAAGAATCATGAATTATGTCGATGACGACTATCAAAAATTATTTACAGCGATCATCGAACTGCAAGATTCGCCAAAATATATCGACAACATTATTCTCTCGGTTCCAAGAAGATTAAGATCTAGCGAAGCATTGTCTTACCGCAGAATCATTTGGTATAAAGGCAAAGATAAAGTTGATGATTTACTAGAATTAATGGTCGACTTGCCAACAAAATTACAATATCCAGAAAAATGGTGGAGCTTGCGTCGCCTTTATGCGCGAGAAATGATCAAGAAAAAGAATTATAAAGCTGCTTACATTCTAACCGCCAAACACTCGCTTCCAACCACAGCTTCAGATTTCTGGGAAGCGGAGTGGATGTCGGGCTGGATTACGTTACGCTTCCTCGACAAACCAAAAGATGCTTACCAACATTTTGAAACTCTTTACAAAAATGTTTCGCAACCCGTAACACTTTCTCGCGCCGCCTATTGGCTTGGAATGGCTTCGCAAGCAACGGGAGAGGAAAAGAAAGCTGTTGAGTGGTATAAGATTGCGGCAAAATATCCATTATTTTTCTACGGCCAACTCGCTATTAACAAGCATCGCGCCTTGGATAGTTTGAACGCGCAATATGACATCGTTTTGCCAAAAGATCCTGATATTATGGTGAGCGATATGAAAGCTATTTCGGCTTCAAAAATCGTTAAAACCGCTTATTTATTGGCTTTGACTGGCGACAAAAAAAATGCCACGAAAATTTTTGATTACTCAGTCGAAAATGCCACGAGCGACGGACAAATTGCGGTGATTATGAAAATCGTTAACGAACTCGGCGATCGTCAATTGGACGTAAAAATTTCACGCACCGCAGCCAAGCACAATGTTTTCTTCATCAAAGATAAATTCCAAATCGTTAAAGAGGTTCCAAATGATGAATTTGCGCCTTTGGTTCACGCAATTGTTAAGCAAGAAAGCGGATTTGCGCCTTTGGCCGTAAGTCAAGTTGGCGCTCTTGGTTTTATGCAATTAATGCCGGCAACTGCAAAATTAGTAGCAAAAGATATGGGTGTGCAATACGATCAACACAAGCTTGCAACCAACATTCCTTACAATGTAAAACTAGGAACTTTCTACATCAGAAAATTGATCGATCGTTTTGACGGCTCAGAAATGTTGGCAATTGCTTCTTACAATGCCGGACCAAATGCTGCGCAGCGCTGGATCAATGAATATTACGATCCACGCAAAGAAAAAGATCTCGATAAAGTAGTGGATTGGATTGAGTTGATCAGCTATTCTGAAACCAGAAATTATGTTCAACGCATTATGGAAAATCTGATCGTTTACAAATATCTAATGTCTCGCGCCAATTACGACACAGTTCAATAATTAATTAATTTTATGTTAGACGAATTACACGAAGAGTGCGGAATTTTTGCCATCCATAATAGCGCTGACGCCGCTGTAAATACTGCGCTTGGTCTTCATGCTTTGCAGCATCGCGGACAAGAAGCGGCGGGAATTGTTACAATGTCAGGAGAATGTTTTTCCGCGCATTTTGCTGACGGCTTGGTTGCTGATAATTTTAATTCTGGCGATATCGCAAAAAAGCTTGAGGGCACCGCTGCAATCGGTCACGTTCGTTATTCTACTGCCGGAAAAAAATCGGCGCGCAATTATCAACCGATTTACGCTCAACTTAGTTTCGGATTTTTGGCCATCGCCCACAACGGCAATTTAACCAACGCCAACACTTTAAGAAACCGCCTAATTCAACGCGGCGCGATTTTTCAATCGACAATGGATACAGAAGTTATCATCCATTTAATCGCACTTAGTTCGAAACCAACGCTGCCCGAAAAAATCATCGACGCCGTTTCTCAAATCGAAGGCGCTTTTTCTTTGGTTTTAATTCACAAAGATGGAATTATCGCAATTCGCGATCCAAATGGTGTTCGTCCACTTTCAATCGCAACTTTGGGCGATTCAGTGGTTGTAGCTTCCGAGACCTGCGCTTTCGACATTATCGGCGCAAAATTTATGCGCGATGTTGAACATGGCGAAATGGTTATCATCAATAAAGATGGCATCAAATCGCTGCAACCATTTGAAATTAAACCTTCGAAATTTTGTATTTTTGAATATGTTTATTTTGCACGCCCCGACAGCGCTATCGAAGGAAAAAGCGTTTATGCGATGCGTAAAAATATTGGCATTGAACTTGCCAAAGAAATTCATATTGATGCCGATGTTGTGGTTCCAATCCCTGATTCTGGCGTGCCCGCAGCAATTGGCTATGCCGCACAATCTAAAATTCCTTTTGAACTTGGAATTATCCGCAACCATTATGTGGGCAGAACTTTTATCGAACCAACTGACAAAATCCGTCACTTCGGCGTGAAGTTAAAACACAACGCCAATTTGGAAGTGATCCAAGGCAAAAGAGTAATTCTAATTGATGACAGTATCGTACGCGGAACTACTTCGAAAAAAATTGTGCAAATGATTCGCGATGCTGGAGCCAAAGAAGTTTATATGTTAATTGCCAGTCCGCCAACAATCGCGCCATGTTTTTACGGCGTTGATACGCCAGATAAAAAAGATTTAGTCGCAGCAAATTACTCGATCGAAGAAATTAAAAAAATGATTGGCGTTGATCATTTGGCCTATATCTCAATTGATGGACTTTATCGCGCCATTGAAGGCACAAAAAGAGATGAAGAGAATCCGCAATATTGCGACGCTTGCTTCACCGATAAATATCCGATTCGCCTTTCTGACAAAGAAGGCGGCTCAATTCCGCTTTTTGATTTTATGAAATAATATGACTAAAAAATCTCCAAAAAATTTCACCGAAAAAGTTTTAAAAATGGATTTTGAGTCAGCGGCAGCAAGACTTGAAGAAATTGTTGAAATTCTATCTTCAGAAAAAATCAATCTCGATTCAATGGTTGATTTATATGAAGAAGGCATGGCCTTGAAAGAGCATTGTTCTAAAAAATTGGAAGAAGCCAAAATGAAAATTGAAACGATAGCAAAAAAATAATTTCAGCTTTTGGATTTCAGATTTAAGACAAATCTGAAATCTTAAATCTAAAATTCTCCTTAAATGAAATTGAAGCAAATTCCTAACTTTCTCACAACTTTTCGTATTGCCATAATTCCGGTTTTAATTTTGTCATTTTATATTCCGGGAATGGTTGCAAATGTTATTGCCGCAACGCTTTTTGCAATTGCAGCAATTACTGATTATTTTGATGGATATTTCGCCAGAGTTCTAAAAGTTCAGTCTAATTTTGGTCGCTGTCTTGATCCAATTGCTGATAAATTATTGGTGATTGTTGCCATCGTAATGTTGATAAATTTCAGCAATCGCAGTTTTTGGATTTTGATTCCAGGATTAATTATTATTTGTCGCGAAGTTCTGGTTTCAGGACTGCGCGAATTTTTGGCCGAACTTCGCGTCAGCATTCCCGTCAGTAAATTAGCAAAATATAAAACCATGGTGCAAATGGTTGCAATTACTGGCTTGCTGCTTGGTGAAAATGGCACTGATTATACTTTTTACAATTTGATCGGAAGTTGGATGGAAATTGGCGTAAAATTTTCGCTGATTATTTTGACGGTTTTATTGGCTAAACTTCTTTTTTGTTTTGCCGCAATATTGACGGTGATTACTGGATATGCTTATTTCCGCGTTGGTTTTAAGAATATGTAACGCTAACTAAATCCTTCTTTATCTGCACCTTCAAATCCTCCAGCGATTCAAACTTCTTTTCTTCTCGCACAAAATCCAAAAGCTCCACTTCAATTTTCTTTCCATAAATATTTTGATCAAAATTCAAAATATGGGTTTCAAGCAACGGAATTGAATCTCCGCAAATTGTTGGCTTTACACCAAAATTGCTAATCGAAGGAAATTTTTTATCCAAAGACGGAATAAAAGTCAGTGTTTTATAAACCCCAAATTTTGGTTTAATAATATGCGGTTTGACTAATAAATTAGCGGTTGGAAATCCAAGTTGATGAGCTAGCTTTCTGCCTTCATTTACATTGCCGTAAATTGTAAAATTTCGCCCCAAAAATCTATTCGCTTCAATAATTTTTCCCTCAGAAATAAACTTACGAATTAAGCTGGAAGAGCAGATTTGATTTGCTTCTTTAAGGGCAGAAATTTGATTTAATTCAAAGCCAAATTTTTTTGCAGCTTGCTCTAAAAGCTGAAAATTTCCTTCGCGATTTTGTCCAAAAATAAAGTCGTAACCAACGGACAAATGCTTGATATTCAAGGCTTTAACAAGAATTTGTTCGATAAAATCTTCAGCTTTTATCGACGCAATTTTTTGGTTGAAGGGTAAAATAATTACGCGATCAATTTTTTTTTCACGAAAAATTTTTAATTTTTGGGAAAGGCTTGTAATCCTAAAATCCTTGGCGCGATCGCTTTTGAAAAAAGCAATCGGATGCGGTTCAAAAGTTAAAATTGCCGAAAGTAGATTTTTTTCTTTGGCAAAATTTTTTACTTCATCGACTATTTTACTGTGACCCAAATGCACGCCATCAAAATTTCCGATGGTTAAAGCAAGTGGCGACGAAGCTTTAATTTGTTGAGGTTTGCGAATTGTTAGCATTTAAACTTAAAATAAAATTTTTTCGATGCCAAATCTAAAATCTAAAATCTTAAATACAAAACTTGGCTTTAAGCTGTTGATAGCTGTCATGATTTTTTTTAGCAGCAACGCTTTTGCAGTTGAAACCTTCACTGGAAAAATTTCAACCTTCGACGATTCCAGATATAGCCAGAATTTTGATCATTTTTATTATGTTAATCCAAACGCTCCCAAAGGCGGATTTGTAAGGTTTGGAGCTGAGGGAACTTTTAACAATCTCAATCCATTTATTTTAAAAGGCATCAATGCTGCAGGACTTTCATATCTTTACGATAGTTTGATGGAAGGCTCGGATGATGAAATTTCGGCGCGTTATGGCTTGATTGCAGAAGGTATAAAATTTTCTCACAATAAAACTGAGCTCACTTTCAAACTCAGACAAATCGCACGTTGGCACGATGGTCAACCAATCACCGCCGATGACGTAATTTTTACTTTTAACAAATTAATTACCGACGGACATCCTTCTTACAAAATGATTTATCGCGATGTTTTGCAGGTGGTAAAAATCTCGAACAGGGAAGTAAAATTTATTTTTAAAAACAATCAGAACCGTGATTTACCTGTTTTGGTGGCATCAATGCAAATTTTGCCAAAACATTATTTTGACAAAGTTGATTTCTCTAAAACCACACTGGAAGCGCCTTTGGGCTCTGGTCCGTATAAAATTTCTAAAATTGACGCAGGAAAATCGATCACTTATGAACGCAATCCCAACTATTGGGCGCGTAATTTGCCGGTGAATCGCGGTCGCTATAATTTTGATAAAATTTCTTACGATTATTATCGCGACACCAATGTTTTAATCGAAGCTTTTAAAGCCGAAAAATATGATTTGCGCCAAGAAAATGTCGCACGCAATTGGGCGAATGCTTACAATATTGACGCGGTCAAAAATGGTCAAATTATCAAAAAAGAAATTGCCAATAATTTGCCAGCGCCAGCTCAAGCTTTCGTTTTAAATTTACGTCGCGATAAGTTTAAAAACTTAGAGCTACGCAAAGCCTTGTCTTATGCTTTTGATTTCGAATGGCTTAAAGATCACATTTTTTATGGCGCTTATAAACGCACCGAAAGCTATTTTCCGAATTCGGATTTCGGTTATAAAAATTTTCATTTACCAAAGTCAAATGGCGACGGATTTAATCGCGATAATTTGCTGCAAGCCAAGCAAATACTTGAAGAAGCAGGTTATAAAATTTCCGACGGAAAATTAATCGATCCCAAAACTGACCGACAATTAGAAATTGAATTTTTGATCGACAGCCAATCTTTCCAAATGATTACGGCGCCTTTTGTAAAAAATTTAGAAAAATTAGGAATCGCCGCAAAGCTACGCTTTGTTGAGGAAAATCAATATCAAACCCGAGTGAATAATTTTGATTACGATGTGATTGTGGCAGTTTTTGGCCAAAGTTTAATTCCTGGAAATGAGCTATTTTCTTACTGGCATTCGTCGCAAAAAAATGTCAAAGGCGGCCAAAATTTATCGGGATTGAATGATAAATTGGTCGATCAATTGGTAGAAAAAATTTCCAATTCAAAAGATAAGCAAGAGTTAATTCGACTGTGTCGCCAGCTTGATCGACATATGTTGGAAAATTATTATACGATTTTGCAGTGGCATACTAATAGCTATCGAATTCTTTATCGCGATATTTTTATGACGCCGAAAATCGCGCCGAAATATTCACTGAGCGTAGATACGTGGTGGAGTAAAAAACCTTAGACAATTGTTGATATGGAATTAGTTTACGAACCCCGTAATTCGACGGGGTGATAATTAGGGCAGGTTTAACCTCATCTTATGTCGTCACCCCTTCAAATGAAGTGGCCCACAAACAGCAAAATCAAATATTTTATGTTCATTCAAACCGAAGAAACTCCAAATCCAGCGAGTTTAAAATTTATTCCAGATGGTCAAATAGTTTTGTCTCATGGAACTGCAGAATTTAAAAATCAAAAATCAGCAGCAACTCAATCACCTCTTGCGCTACAAATTTTTGAAATTGCGGGAGTTGATTCAATATTTTTAGGTCATGATTTTATTACAATTACCAAAATTGACAAAGTTGAATGGTCGAAAATCAAAGCCGATATTTTGGCGACAATCATGGATTTTTTTGTATCAGGAAAGTCAGTAATGTTTCAAATCTCAACTAAAGAAAATGTCACTAATGACGAAGACAGTGACATCGTAAAACAAATTAAAGAATTAATTGAAGTTAAAGTGCGTCCAGCTGTGGCAATGGACGGCGGCGATATTATTTTCCATTCTTTTGAAGATGGAGTTGTAAAACTGCAACTGAGAGGATCTTGTTCTGGCTGTCCAAGTTCAACAATTACTTTGAAAAATGGAATTGAGAATATGCTTAAACATTACATTCCTGAAGTTGAAGCGGTTGAACAAATTGATCAAGATTAGACACTGTTAGCTAACATTGTCTAGGTTTTAACTTTCTCGCGTTCGTAGCTCAACTGGATAGAGTGTTGCTTTCCGAAGGCAAAGGTTGGAGGTTCAAATCCTCTCGAGCGCACCAAATTTATTTTCTTTTTATGATTCAGAAAACCAACGTCACAGCAGCTTTTGTAATGATCGGAGACGAGATTCTTTCTGGTCGCACTGAAGATAAAAATCTTAATTTTCTTGCTAAAAATTTGACAGAAATGGGGATTAATTTGCGTGAAGTTCGCGTTGTTCCCGACATTGAAAATGAAATTATTTTTGCGATCAATGAAGTCAGAAAAAAATTTGATTATATTTTTACCAGTGGCGGAATAGGGCCAACTCACGATGATATTACGTCATTGGCAATCACCAAAGCTTTCGACGATGAATTGGTGCAAAATATTGAAGCGACAGAAATTTTAGAAAAATATTACGGCAAAGAAAATCTCAATGAAGCGCGTTTAAAAATGGCTTTTGTGCCGCGTAACGCCAGACTTCTTGATAATCCAGTTTCTTCTGCTCCAGGATTTAGAATTGAGAATGTTTTTGTAATGGCGGGAGTTCCAAAAATCTTTCAAGCCATGTTTGCAGC
>JACCDM011784446.1_pt1 | contig 18496 bp, 14 predicted proteins | sample 7445851 | NCBI WGS metagenome assembly JACCDM01 (sample SAMN15323438, study PRJNA562643) | freshwater metagenome | isolation source: river surface water | place: USA:Blue River Watershed | collected 2017-08-16
ACCGATTTATTAGTGAAAAGCAACAACAACACGCCTCGTTGGCAAAAAACCAGAAAATACTCAGAAAACTTCCCAAACGGCACACCGCTTTTGTTACATGGCATAACAAGAACATGCTGACAAACTAAAGCCAAGGTTTGGAGGTTGTTTTGAGCGACTTACGGTTGATCGGTTCAGAGGACGGGTATGTCCTGTTTGAATCCCTAGACGGAACCAAGTATCGCGCCTTGGCGGATGATGCACTCAAGAGCGCGCTAAGAAAGGCCTCTGCGCAAGATACGAGTAGCTACGTTTCTCCGAGGGAGATTCAAGAGCGAATTCGCAATGGCGAATCCGTAGCTCAAATCTGTGAAGACACCGCTTCTCCCGAAGAATACGTTATGAAGTTTGCAAAGCCCGTGGTCGATGAACTTGAGCACATGATTGAGTCGGCAAAGGCTGTCAGGTTGATTGTGCCTGGCGATCGATTCAACGATGAAGGGCAGATAGAGTTTGGCACATTAATCTCGGCAAGATTAGAGCAAGCTAACGCCGTAGATGTCGTCTGGTCAGTGAGACGAGCCGGTGCCACAACCTGGGACGTAACAGTCGCTTATACGATCGGTACGAATTCCGGTTTAGCGCTCTGGGCCTTCGACCCGCGAAAGGTTCTACTAACGCCAGAGAACGAAGCCGCATCAGGCCTTTCGACGGTAGAGGGTGCTGCAGGCCCGATAACCAAGGTGCGTGTCATTGCTGACACGCCGGCGGCCTTTAGAAAGGTAGAGGCATCAGAACCAACCATCGCCAAGGCGAGCAAGGTTGAGGCAGCTGAAAGCGAACCGGTGGCAACCATTGAGTCTCTCGATGACCTTAGAAAGAAGCGCGAAGCGGCCAAGGCGGCAGAAGAAGCGCAGGCGCAGGCTACTGTCGAAGAGCCAAACGTAATCGAAGATGTTTTCCAGCCCGAAGACGAGGTTGATGAAGTTATCGTCGAGGATGACATTCCTTTAGAAAGCGAAGCCGAACCAGAGATCGATGACTCCCCCGAGGTTGTCTTCGATGACGGTGTTGCCGAAGAGGTTATCGCTGAAGAGGCGAACGATGCTGAATTTGATTCAGAGCCAGAGACGCCGACTGAAGAAGTGACCGAGCCAGCCGAAAAGATTCAAGAACCTTCTAGCGAGCAACCGGCCAAGAAGCCAAGAGCTTCGATGCCTTCATGGGATCAGATCGTTTTTGGAACCAAGTCTGAGGATTAGTTCAGACGAATCAGCGGAACCTGAGTTTCAGTATCCGTGATCGAACCGTGATGACCCTTCATTAACAACGATCGGGGCTTGCAGGTTCGGCGGTCGTAAAGCGTGATGGCGGCCCTTGCAAGCAAAACAATGTCTGGCTGTTTTTCTTTTTGCAACCCAGTTGCAACCCATCCCGACGACTCTAGCTCTTGCCAGGAAGCGCACCAGGCCAAACCTTGTAACTCGATTGCGAGTTTCTCTCGCAGGGCAGCCAGTTGAATGTCAGTGGTCTTTTGATCTTGAGAAACATAGATGAGTGATGAACGGGTGTCTCCACCTGCGATGAAATCAATCGAGGCGAGAGAATCTAGAGCCTCGAGATAGATTTGTCCATCCGTGTCAACATTCACCATTCCGTGATCTGCAGTGAGCAGAGCGATTGAACGCCTGAGATTGAGCAGGTGTCGAACGGCACTATCAATCTCTTCTAAGACAGACAACCACTCTGGGCTGCCAGCGCCAACCCGGTGACCCACTTGATCGAGCTCGGGAACGTAGAGGTAAACCACACCCCCATCGCGTTCTGCAATCTCGGCGGCCATCTTGAATCGGTCCGCAATTTCATCAGCGCCATGAAAAAAGCCAGCCGGCAAGGTAAGGGAGGTGAATCCGGTGTTTCTGTAGATGCTTGGACTGACAACAGTGATTGCGTATGTTTCGCTGAGGGTTGGATAGGTCTTGTAGATTGACGGGTCATTACCATCAACTTCCCAACCGGATAAGAGATTGTGCAACTCGCTGCGATCCGAGTTTGGAACGTTGTAGCCGATAAGGCCGTGCCGGGCCGACCTGAGGCCAGTTGTGAGACCAGTGAGACTGACTACCGTCGTGCTAGGAAACTCACATCGAACAGTGTTTTTTTGACTGCGCCAATACCTGCCGATATTCGGGGCGTGACCGAGATGTGCATCTAGGTTGTGACTACCGAGACCGTCGATTACAAGAACGACGTAACCGCGGGAATTCTCAAACTTCAGAGTGTTGACCGGCTTTGTATTGGTTGAAGTCGTGGCGGCGATAGCCGAACTCAACACAAGGCTCAGTATCCCGACATCCTTGGGTGCGGCAGGTATTCTCGAAACAGTCATCCCTGACAGTTTCGCACAGTAGTTTTTGAAAGACCCATGAGCTCAGAAATCAATCCCGAAGAACGCATCGTTGATATCGATCTAACGGCAGAGATGCAGGACTCTTTTCTGGAGTACTCGTACTCGGTAATCTACGCTCGAGCGCTTCCAGATGCTCGTGACGGACTGAAGCCGGTTCACCGCCGCATCATCTACCAAATGGGAGAAATGGGATTGCGGCCAGACAAGGGACATGTGAAATCTGCCCGTGTTTCTGGTGAAGTGATGGGCAAGTTGCACCCTCACGGCGATGGAGCAATTTATGACGCAATGGTGCGTATGGCTCAGCCATTCACACTGCGCGTGCCTCTAATCGATGGTCACGGAAACTTCGGCTCTCTGGATGATGGTCCGGCCGCAGCAAGGTACACCGAGACTCGTCTGGCGCCAGCTGCGTTGCTTATGAATGAGGGGCTTGACGAGGATGTCGTTGATTTCAAGCCAAATTACGATGCGCAGCTTTCAGAACCAGAGGTTTTGCCGGCAGCTTTTCCAAACCTTCTGGTAAACGGATCGTCTGGAATTGCAGTGGGTATGGCTACAAACATGCCACCGCACAACATGCGAGAAGTAATTGCCGCAGCAAGACATTTACTGGCCAACCCAGCGGCCACCACCGAAGACCTAATGCGCTTTGTGCCAGGCCCAGACCTTCCCACCGGCGGAATCATTGTTGGCCTCGAAGGAATCAAAGACGCCTATGAAAGCGGTCGAGGTTCGTTCAAGACGAGGGCCAAGGTAAGCGTCGAGAGTGTCAGCCCCCGAAAGCTCGGCCTTGTGGTTACTGAGCTCCCCTACTTAGTTGGCCCAGAAAAAGTCATCGAGAAAATCAAAGACGGTGTCAACAATAAGAAGTTGCTTGGAATCTCCGATGTGATTGACCTCACCGACCGAACCAACGGCCTCAAATTGGTTATAGAACTGAAAACGGGATTCGATCCACAAGTGGTTCTCGATCTGCTCTACCGATACACGCCGATGGAAGACTCGTTTGGCATAAACAATGTCACGCTGGTTGACGGTCGCCCTAACACACTCGGCCTACGCGATTTGCTCGGCGTCTACTTGGCGCACCGCGTGCAGGTAACTCGTCGCAGAACAAGCAATCGTCTCGGCAAGAAAAAGGCGAGACTGCACCTGGTTGAGGGTTTGCTTATTGCAATCGTCGCCATTGACGAAGTCATTCAAGTCATTCGAAGCTCCGAAGAGGTGGACGAGGCTCGTTCGAGATTGATGCAAATTTTTGAACTTAGCGAAATCCAAGCCGAGTACATTCTCGAGCTACGCCTTCGCAGACTCACCAAGTTCTCGCGTATTGAACTCGAGACCGAAAAGAATCAACTTGAAGAAGACATTCGCACTCTTGAGCGAATTCTGTCTAACGACACCGAGTTACGGAATCTTGTCAGTAGCGAATTGGCTGAAGTTGCTGAGAAATACGGCGATGACCGACGCACTTTGCTAATGGATGAATCAGATGTTGTTCGTAGTGTGCCAGCTTCCAGGTCAACTGCCGTATCAGCAGAACTAGCCGATAGTGCTGCCACAGTGCTGCTAACCGTTACCGGACTTTTGGGTCGCATTGCCGAACCGCCTGTGGCAACAGCCAAGCGAAAGAAGCACGACACCTTCAGTCACCGAATCGACACCACCACTCGAACCGATATCGGTGCCGTCACCAGCGCTGGTCGCATGATCCGAGTTCATGTGGGTGATATTCCGGATGCTGGCGCCGCACTCGAAGCAAGTGCAATGGTGCGAGCATCCGAGTTCTTTGGCCTTGATGCAAGAGAGACACTGATTGGGCTGATTGAACTCAACGACACTAACGAACTTGCGCTGGCTACGGCCCAGGGAACAGTAAAACGCGTGCAAGCGGATTACCCAGCCAAAGAGCAATTTGAACTGATCTCTCTAAAGGAGGGCGATCAAGTCGTCTCTGCTGTGCTAGCGAACGAAGCGAAAGAGTATGTCATCGTCACAAGCGACACTCAGGTTTTACGCTTCGCGGCCGATTCTGTTCGTGCTCAAGGGCGCGCTGCTTCAGGAATAGCGGGTATCAATCTCAGCGATGGGGCCAAGGTGATTGCGTTTGGGGCAGTAACCAATCCAAAAGAAGCCTTTGTGGTCACTGCAGCGAATTCTTCGGGTGCGCTAGCCGGGACAGATGCTGGAAGCATAAAGCTTTCGAGATTGGACGAGTTTCCTGCCAAAGGTAGAGCAACGGGTGGTGTCAGAGGGCAGAAACTACTTCGCAGTGAAGATCAGTTGTACTTCGCGGCGGTTGCAACTATGGCTCCGGCGGCAAGCGCGTCAGACGGTAAACCGTTGGAATTGCCTGAGCCAGCAAAGCGTGACGCAAGCGGGTCGGCCGCGCCGGCTGCTATCGCAGGCGTTGGGTTCTTACTCAGCTAACTTGATTTGCCTTGCGGCTTAGAGTTCTGCGTTGCCGAGAGATGCAAGCGAAAAACTAAGCATCCACCTTGTCGGTGTCGAAGTCATCAGCGCTGTCGATTATGAAGTCGCGACGAGGAGCAACATCGTTACCCATGAGAAGCTCGAATACGCGCTCAGCGGCCTCCGCGTCTTCGACCCGCACACGTCTCAGCGCGCGCCTGGAGCGATCCATCGTCGTTTCTGCCAATTGGTCGGCATCCATCTCACCCAAGCCCTTGTAGCGCTGAATAGGCTCTTGATAACGCTTTCCTTGAGACTTCAACTTGGCCAGAAGCGATTCAAGCTCCTGCTGCGAATAGGTATAAATGGTTTCGTTTGGCTTGGTTCCAGCATTGATCACTACGACTCGGTGCAGCGGAGGCACGGCCGCATAAACCCGCCCGGCATCAACCAAAGGTCTCATGTACCTGAAGAAGAGCGTCAGAAGGAGTGTGCGAATGTGCGCACCATCGACGTCTGCGTCGCTCATCAGAATGACTTTGCCGTACCGAGCCACATCAAGATCGAACGAGCGCCCTGAACCTGCTCCAATAACTTGGATGATCGAAGCGCACTCTGCATTGCTGAGCATGTCGCTTACCGAGGCCTTTTGCACGTTCAAAATCTTTCCTCGAATTGGAAGCAGCGCTTGGTATTCGCTATCGCGGGCTAACTTGGCCGTACCAAGAGCAGAGTCACCTTCAACAATGAAAAGTTCGCTTACCGCAGTTTCTTGCGTGCGGCAATCAACGAGTTTCGTTGGCAGCGAAGATGATTCGAGAGCGTTTTTGCGGCGCTGGGTCTCTTTGTGGGTTCGCGCTGAAATGCGCGACTTCATTTCTGCCACTACCTTTTCTAGCAACATCGCGGCTTGGATCTTGTCGTCGCGCTTCGAACTCTCAAGACGCTCAGTGAGAGCCTTTGCGATGGTGTTTGAAACTATGTTGCGCACTGCTGGGGTTCCTAGAACCTCTTTGGTCTGGCCCTCAAACTGTGGCTCGGCGAGGCGAACTGTGACAACAGCGGTAAGGCCGGCGAAAACGTCGTCTTTTTCGACCTTGTCGTTACCTGCCTTCAACTTGCGCGAGTTGGCCTCGATTTGAGTTCGAAGCACCTTCAGGAGGGCCTGTTCGAAGCCGCTTACGTGGGTTCCGCCCTTTGGTGTCGAAATGATGTTGACGAAGGATTTCAAAGTGGTGTCGTAACCGGTTCCCCACCGGAGAGCTACATCAACTTCGCAGTTTCGCTCAACTTCGCGCGATTCCATGTTGCCCTGTTCGTTGAGCACGGGTACGGTTTCGGTGAATGTTGTAGCGCCACTCAAACGCCAAGTGTTCGTTATCGCATTGTCGTTCGCCAAGTAATCGACAAACTCGACTATGCCGCCATCGAACTTGAAGTCGCTTACTATCGCTTCGCTAGTGCGCTGGTCGCTAACTTGAAGTCGCAATCCCGGAACCAGAAATGCGGTTTGGCGCGCTCGTGACATAAGCTCATCGGTTGCAAAAGAAGCGTCTTTGATAAAAATCTGCGGGTCGACCCAGTAACGGACTCTAGTTCCGGTAACACCCTTTGCGACCTTGCCCACTACATCGAGAGAACTGGCATCTTCAAAAGGCGTGAATGGGCTGTTTGCTGAGATACCGTTCGAATCATCGAAGCGGCCTGGTTCGCCTCTGCGAAACGACATGCGGTGGGTCTTGCCATCACGGTCGACTTCTACGTCCAATCGAGCAGAAAGGGCATTCACTACAGACGCACCAACGCCGTGCAGCCCTCCGGATGCGGCGTATGATCCAGAACCGAACTTTCCACCGGCGTGGAGTTTAGTGAAAACCACCTCGACACCGCTAAGGCCAGTTTTTGGTTCGATATCGACGGGAATGCCGCGCGCGTGGTCTCGCACCTCTACTGACCCATCGGCGTGCAGTTGAATCTCGATCGAACTACCGTGACCTGCTAGTGCTTCGTCAACCGAGTTGTCGATGATCTCCCAAAGACAGTGCATTAAGCCGCGACTATCGGTGGACCCGATGTACATACCAGGTCGCTTACGAACCGCCTCTAGGCCCTCAAGAACAGAGAGATGTCTGGCGGAGTAATCGGTGTTGGGCACCAGAAAATGTTACGAGTTGAACCCGAATAAACGGTGCTCCAACACGATAGCGCCAAGAAACTATTCGCAGTTAGCGAAACTGTGTCGATAATGGGCAGTTTTGACACGGGCATGTGGTTCTATTTACAGCAGGAGGAAGAATGTCAGAAATTCAAGAAGTTACCGAAACCGAGCAAGAGGCTGTCGCTACCAGCGGCCAAACCTCTCCGCTAACCGCCGGGGACCGCTGCGACTCATGCGGTGCACAGGCATACGTTCGTGCAACATTGGTTTTCGGTGAACTGCTCTTCTGCCTTCACCACGCAACGCTAAACAAAGAGGCCTTGGCCGCCAACACGGTGCACTGGCACGATGAAAGCGACAAGCTACTCGCTCGTTAGGCGAAAGCACTTTTCGCGCTAGTGATTGGCCTCTAAACGCCAAATTTCTTGAACGTATGCATCTGAGCGGATTCTTGGATCACTCTTCTTCGGTTTTACGTCCAAGATTTCAATGATGCGATCTAGCCACGGTGGATTCTTAGCCAGGAAAGGCCCGTGAAGCAGCGTGAGAATTAGATTCGCCTTCACAGAGACCGCCTCTAAACTCAGGTCGCTGTTCACATAACCAAGGGCCTCTGAAGGCCAGCCTTCGGCATCGACCTGGGCCACGACGAACTCACTTCGGCGTTCGCGCTTGGATGAGACATCCACGCCCGCCCATGCCAGTGCGCTGCCAACAACGATGCCGGGAGTATTTGCCTCAACCATCTGTAAGAGCAAAGATCGAATTTGCTCATCGTATGGGGCCAGGGATTGCATCGCGGCGGCCGAACCATGGCCGATGGTGACAAAGATGCCGGTCTCGCCGCTCTTCACCAGACGTGAGAGCTCAATCAAATCAGATTCATTTGAGACGGGCAGTATCTGGCTTGGTTCCCCCATCCACTGAAGGTTCTTTTTCAAAACCATTGAGTTAGCCGAATCTCCGTTTAGATTGAGCATCTCAGGAAAAAGTGTGTAGATCGTCTTCATCGCTCAACCTCCTCGGCGCTCCAAAATCCAAGTGACCGTCTCATACGACGCATGGCGTCAGCGCTGAAAACTACCGTTTTGTGTCCGAGTTGAGGTTTCGGCATGTCGAAGAAAGTTTTTGTGGCATGTTCGAGATCATCTGTGACCGAACCAAGTGGCACATCGTTGTAATGCAGCACCAAGGCGGCCTCATAAGCATTGAATCCGGTGCACACATCGACATGCTTCAAGTTTGAATAATCCACTGTCCAAAGCCATGAGGGGTCGTGCACGTCTCGACCAATAGCAAACAACAGTTGTTCTGGTTCGCCGACCAGATTGTCTAGATTCAGCTGCATCGATCCCGGGTTCTGAACCAAGATGAACTCAACATCCTCACCATTAATCTGCACCATCTCGCCGCGAGCAAACACAGGCGGCACCTCACGCAATGCCTTGGTAGCAACTTCGAATTTGAAATCTTCACCAAGCAGCGACTTAGCGCTTTCGAATGCGGCGACTGCATCCAGCGCGAAGTGCACACCACGTGCTGGGAGTTCGAATTCGGCGCTACCCCAAGTTCCGCTGATTTCGACATTGATTCCATCTAGCCGGCTGACCTGACTCGAAACCTCTGGCCTCGGCAATTCAGGTAGATAGGTTGGGGCATTCTGTAATCCGCTGCCCTGAGTTTTCAGGACCTTTGATGAAATGCCGAAGAATTTCGGCTCAACAGCTAAACCTTCGTGGGCAATAAGCAGCGTATTTTGGTCATCTGCATTTAGCAGGACACTTCGAGTCGCGCGCCGCGCCACCAAGGCAAGGTCAGCGCGCACTAACGCTGGATCGACGAAACGGTCTAATTGGTCTTCCATGACGTTCAAGATTGTCACCTGCAGTGGCGCAATCTTTCTGGTTAGCTCTTCGGCGTGCGCTTCATCCATTTCGAGAATCGCCACTTGGCCCTCAACCTTGCCTGACCAGGTCGCACGTTCGATGATTGTCGAATAAAAGCCCTGCAGTATGTTAGCCGTTGATGGGTTTGTAAAAACTGCCAAACCATGCTCTCGAACGATGTTTACCAACATCTTGGTTGTGGTCGACTTTCCCGCAGATCCCGTCACGATTACTAAGCCCTGTGGGAAAGACCCCAGAACTCGATAGAGGATGCCGGGAGCGATCTTGCTCAGAATTAGACCAGGAAGGGCAGACCCGCCGCCCTTGCGAATAAGACGAATTAGAACGCGCGCGATTCGACCAACCAGCAGAGCAGGCCAGTAACGAATCACGGTGTGGTTAGTTCTCTAGGAAGTCGCGCAGCATCTGCGAGCGTGAAGGGTGACGGAGCTTCGACATGGTCTTGGCTTCAATCTGCCTGATTCGCTCACGTGTGACACCAAACTCTTCTCCGATTTGGTCAAGGGTTTTCTGAACTCCATCGCCCAAACCAAAGCGGCTACGAATGACGCCCGCCTCTCTTGGATGAAGTGAATCTAGGATGCGCTCAAGCTCGCGTTGCAACATCGAGTAGCCAACAGCATCGGCCGGAACAACTGCCTCGGTGTCTTCGATCAAGTCACCGAACTCTGAGTCGCCGTCTTCACCGAGAGGAGTTGAAAGCGAAATTGGCTCTCGTCCATACTTCTGAACCTCGACCACCTTTTCGGGAGTCATGTCCAGTTCACGAGCAAGTTCTTCAGGTGTCGGTTCGCGACCTAGGTCTTGCAGCAACTGGCGCTGAACTCGTGCAAGTTTGTTGATTACCTCGACCATGTGAACGGGGATGCGGATGGTGCGGGCCTGGTCAGCCATAGCACGAGTAATAGCCTGACGAATCCACCATGTTGCATAAGTCGAGAATTTGTAGCCCTTGGTGTAATCGAACTTTTCAACTGCACGAATGAGACCTAGGTTGCCTTCTTGAATCAGGTCAAGAAACTGCATGCCGCGACCGGTGTAGCGCTTGGCCAGCGAAACAACTAAACGAAGGTTCGCTTCGAGAAGGTGAGACTTGGCCCGTTGGCCATCTTTCATGACCCAACGAAGGTCGCGGGTCATCTCTTTCGAAAGCCTCTTCTCGGTTGCGAGCTTCTCTTCAGCGAACAGACCAGCTTCGATGCGTTTAGCCAGCTCAACCTCAAGTTCGGCGTTAAGAAGTGCAACCTTACCGATCTGTTTTAGGTAATCCTTTACCGGGTCTGCGGTAGCGCCCGAGATGGTAGTGGTTTGAACTGGGATGTCGTCATCATCGGCATGCGAGATGACAAATCCACCGCCGGCTTCAAGAGCTTTTTCCTTTTCTTTGGCCTCGGTGTCTTCGTGAGTTTCTTCTTCGTGAGCCTCTTCTTCAGCAAGTTCTACGATGTCGACCGCAGCAGCCGCTTCGGCAACGATGTCAACAACCTCGAGGTCGTCTTCGTCTTCAAATTCCTCTTCATCCGTTGCGGCTCCCTTTGGCAGCTTGGCAACTTTGGCGGGTTTTGCCTTAGTCTCTGCAGGTTTGACAGCTTCGGCTTTCGACGCCAGAGCCTTTTTTGCGGTCGGCTTTTCCGCGGTCTTCTGCGCTTCAACCTTTGGAGTCACGGCTTTGGCAACAGCTTTCTTGGTCTTATTGGCTGCTGCTGTCGTCTTTGTGGCTAGGGCTTTGGGAGCTGGTGCTTTAGCAACTGGCGCCTTGGCTGGTGCTGTAGCCTTCTTTTCAACTTCTACTTTTGCCTTGGCAACCGGGGTTGTCCCTTTTACTGCGCTTGATTTCTTAACCTCTGCCACAGGCGTTTTAAGCGTCTTGACGATGGGCTTTTCAGCGGTCTTTGCAACCTTTGGCTTTGCCGCAGCTACTTTCGATTCGGGCTTCGCTGCAGCCAAATTCTTTGCCGGCGACTTCGATGAAGTCGCCTTGGGCTGAGCGGCTGCCTTTGGTTCAGATTTGGTCTTTGTGGTCTTGACTGCAGGAGTAATGATGTTGCTTTCTGGCTTGGTGTTCAGTTCGGTTTGCTGCTTAGATTTGCTGGTCTCAGGGTGAAGCATGCGCGAAAAAAGTCCACGCCTCTTGCCGATAGATTCGTCTTTATCTTTGGCCACTTTGAACCCTTCATTGGTCCGATCACTTGGTAATCGGCGATGATCTAGGCAACACAAGGACCCATGTCAAGTTTTGCAAAATCAAAACCGACTGGGTCCAGTTTCAAGTATGCCACCAACTAACGACATTGAACGGCATATTCTCTAGTGTCTCAAACTTGAAAGACCTGCGAAGTATTCCGAAAATACCTATCCGAGGTTTCTAAGAAATCAATGCTTCTGTGTGAAGTTTGCGATTGGCAACACCGAATCTCCAAAGCCCAAAACCGATAACTGCGAATTGCACGCAAAGTGCAAGTTTGAAATGCCCAGCGTCATAGAGTGCAACCTCGGGGTTCACTGCTCTCTGAGCGTCTAGTGCAAGGCCGATTGCCCCAATCATGAGCAGCGCGGCCAAAAAGCCCCCGATGTTGATGAATCCGTTGGCAGCACCAAGCTCTCTATTCGAGACATAAGAACGGGAGTAGTCGAAGGCGACCATTGAAACAGGGCCTCCTATGCCAATAATGACAACCAAAATAATGAAAATGAAATCAGGTAATGGGCTCGGAAAAAGCAATACCAGTGCCCAAACGGCAAGAATTAAGCCACCACTGGTGAATACCAATACATGCCGATGAGCCTGGTGGCGAGCGGTTAAGAAGCCAACCACCGGTCCCATGGCTGCGTTTGTGATGACGAATAGCGTGAGCATCCCAGAAGCAAATGCCGGGCTTTTGCCATTCGCTTCAACTAGAAAAGGCACGCCCCAAAGCAATGCAAAAACATTCCCCGACGACTGGGTTAGAAAATGTGTCCAGAAAGCAGCCTTCACCGGGCTGCGGCTGAAGTTGATTCGCAGAGCAGCAACCACATTCGAGAAATTTGATTGCGACTTGACCCTGCCGTGTGGAGAGTCGAGAGCAGCGATGAAGACGAAAACGCCCGCGACCAGTCCAGACAGGGCCAGCGCTGAGAAAGCGGATGTCCACCCGTAAACGGCGAGGCCTGCTGCGAACGGGATGGCTGAGACAATTTGACCCAGCTGACCAATGGTTGCCAGCCACTGCTGCGCCAAAGCTGCAGCCTTGCCGGTCAACCAGTTGTTGACCATTCGGATCATAGAGATGAAGGTGAACGCGTCACCCATACCCACTAACATTCGCCCCACAACGGCCCATTCCAGCCCAGGGGCAAATGCGACTATCAACTGACCAGCCGCCATGATTAGCGCGCCACAGCCAAGCATTATTCGCGGTCCAAATTTGTCGAGTGCGATGCCGACTGGAATCTGCATCGATGCGTAGACCACCAGCTGCAGCACAGCTAGAGAAGAAAGCTGCGCCGCCGTTGTGTTGAATCTCTCGGTGGCGTCTAGCGACGCAACGACCATGCTGCTTCGCTGCGTAACCGCGATTAAGTAGGCGAGGTTGGCTGCGACGAGAGCAACGACGCCCCTGCTAGATGTCAGTTTCAGCTGTCTTCGCCATCCGTTTTATTTCGACGTCGGGTAGCTAGATACTCTTCGATGTCGGCGGCTAAATCATCTGCGCTCGGAATTACCGGTGTCACGGGATTCACGGTTGCGCGCATCGGCGCGTTTCGTTCGCTTTGGTAGCCCTGTTCTAGATTCTCAACCATTCGAGCCAGATCAGCGTTCTCGGCAATTTGCTTGCCGAGCTTTGCCTCGAATCGAACGTTCTGCTCACGCAAATCGTCCGTCGGAAAAACCAAACCAGTCGCTGCCGAAATCAACTCAAAGGCAGTGAAACCAACCTTTGGATACTCGGAATCGGAGATGTAGTGCGGAACCAGCAGAACGAACCCGGTACACGGTAACCCCAACCGGGTGAGCCTGTACTCGAGCAAGTGGAGAACGTTGCCGGGAACTTGAGTCTCAGGGCGCCATTCGCTAAACCTGGCGGCCAGGTCGGAACGATTACCGCTCACCGTTACGCCCAGAGGGCGAGTGTGAGGGACTGGGAAAGGGATCGAGTGAACCCAAACAAATTCCGAGATGTTGAGTTCTTCGACGATTTGCAAAATGGCATCGGCGAACGCATCCCATTTGAAATCTGGTTCGTAACCGTGCAGAAACAAAAACTGCTGACCGGCTTCGTCTTCGCAAAGGTACAGCCCTAAGACTGCTGGCTCATATGATTCGATGTGATCTTTTTCGAAATACATCAAAGGACGTCGGGATCGGTAATCGAGCAATTGATCGTTGTCAAACTGAATTACCAACTCTGAACTGAGCGACGCAAAAATGCTGTCGGAGACCTGCGAAATACTGCCGCCCGCATCGGTGAAACCGTTCAAGCACGCCAGCATCTTGAGTTCGCGGGGTATGCGCACCTCAGGGTCGACGAATTTGAAGAGGGTTTGCGTGTTCACCTGTTCATTGTAAATCGAAAGGTTACGATTGCAGCATGACCAAGCTAAACATCGAAGTTGTGAACAAATCCGTCCCGCTGAGCAGCGGAGTTGCTTACGTTTTTGGCGTCGGCAGTTATAAAGACAAACTGCAGATAAGCGACAGTTTGGTCGAGACATCCAGTCTTGCCAAAGTCGACCTTAAGGCGCTTGGCGCAAAGACCACCTTCGAGCACATGACCCGACTTCAGGGGCCTGATGGTTCCATTTACCTAGCCGTAGGACTTGGTGATGAGGAACTCAATGATGAGCAGTTCAGGCAACTTGCGGGGGCGGCGGTTCGAAATCTTGGCGACATCGAAAAAGTTGTTATCGGGTTGCCGACAAACTCTTCCAGCGCCTCTCTTGCGGTTATAGAAGGTGCCCTTTTAGCGCATTACGAGTTCACTGAGTACAAATCTGTAAAAAAGTCGCGCAAACTAACCGATGTAACGGTTTTGGCTCGCGAGGTTCCATTTTCTGCACAAATTGATGAAGCAAAAACTGTCGTAGAAGCAATCAATCTTGTTCGCGACATGGTCAACACCGCCCCTAACGACCTATACCCTCAGACCTTTGCCGCGCTGATGCAGAAGGCGGCTCGAGGCAAAGGTGTCACGGTCGAAATCTGGGACGAAAAGCGCCTGACCGCCGAAAAATGCTCTGGCATCCTGTCAGTTGGTAAGGGTTCGGTGCGTCCTCCACGCTTGGTGAAGATCGAGTACAAACCGCGTGGCGCGAAAAAACACCTTGCTCTGGTAGGTAAGGGCATCACATTCGACACCGGCGGTCTTACTCTCAAACCAGGACTGGGCATGTTGGGTATGAAATATGACATGACCGGCGCGGCGACGGTGGGGCACGCCGCTCTTGCAATTGCTGCACTAAAACTGAACGTTCGAGTTACCGCTTACATGTGTGTAGCCGAGAACATGCCTTCTGGCACAGCAACTCGCCCAAGCGACATCATCAAGTATCGAAACGGCAAAACGGTTGAGATTACCAACACCGACGCCGAGGGCCGCTTGGTTATGGCTGACGGCTTGATTCTTGCCAGTGAACAAAAACCTGACCTAATCATCGACGTTGCAACTTTGACCGGTGGAGCGCGAGTGGCCTTGGGTGTGAGAACAACTGGTCTTATGGGCGTGGGGGCTGGAATCGACACTCTGGTCGAGGCGGCCAATAAGTCGGGTGAGGCACTTTGGGCCATGCCGTTGCCAAAAGAGCTTCGAGCATTGTTGAATTCAGAAACTGCCGACATGGTCAACAGCAAACTAGGAGACCCGACCGGCAGCATGCTGGTTGGTGGACACTTTTTGAAGGAGTTCGTTGGCTATCACGATCGTGAAAAGAAGAACCAGATTGACTGGGCGCACCTGGACATTGCGGGACCAGCGAGTAACGATGGGGCGCCATTTGGATACACAGGAAAGGGCGCATCCGGTGTCATGTTGCGCACCCTCGTTCAGGTAGCCAAGAGCCTCTAGTAGGCTTGTGTAGTCCCTCAAACAAATAGATGGAGTAAGTCGTGGCTGACCACAACTTTGACATAGTTATTCTCGGTGGCGGCAGCGGCGGATACGCAGCAGCCCTTCGATCGGCTCAATTAGGCAAGAGCGTGGCTCTAATTGAAAAAGACAAACTTGGCGGTACCTGCCTGCACCGTGGTTGCATTCCAACCAAAGCACTTCTTCACTCTGCTGAGGTCGCGGACGTAACTCGCGAAGCCGCAACTTATGGCGTAAATGCGCAGTTTCAGTCGATTGACATGAGTGTTGTAAACAAATACCGCGACGGCATTATCGATCGCCTCTTCAAGGGGCTGAGCGGACTAGTTGCATCGAAGCCGATCACCGTGGTTTCCGGTGAAGGAAGACTCACAGCGCCGAAGACCGTGACAGTCAATGGCGACAACTACACCGGCACGAACGTTATTTTGGCAACCGGTTCGTACTCTCGTTCGCTTCCAGGCCTTGAAATTGGCGGCCGTGTAATCACTTCAGACCAGGCTCTCGGTCTCGATTTTGTTCCAAACAAGGTTCTGGTTTTGGGCGGCGGAGTCATCGGTGTCGAGTTTGCTTCGATTTGGAAGTCTTTCGGTTCTGAAGTAACTATCATCGAAGGACTTCCTCACCTGGTTCCAAACGAAGACGAGAGCCTATCGAAGGGCCTAGAACGCGCTTTCCGCAAGCGTGGCATCGACTTCAAACTTGGCGTTCGCTTCGCGGGCGTTGAGCAGCACGAAAACGGCGTAGTCGTATCTCTTGAAGATGGCAGCAAGCTTGAGGCTGAACTGCTACTCGTTGCCGTTGGCCGCGGCCCTAACACTGCAGGCCTGGGCTACGAAGACCAAGGCGTCGCGATGGATCGCGGATACGTTCTGACCAACGAGCGCCTTCAGACGAACATCCCAGGTGTATACGCTGCCGGTGACATCGTGCCTGGTTTGCAACTAGCCCACCGCGGTTTTCAACAGGGTATTTTTATTGCCGAGGAAATTGCCGGACTTAACCCTGTCGCAATCGACGAAACGGGCATCCCAAAGGTCACCTACTGTGAGCCAGAAGTTGCCAGCGTTGGTCTTAGCGAGGCGAAAGCGCGCGAAACATATGGCGCCGACAACGTTTCGGTTTACGAGTACAACCTCGCCGGAAACGGTAAGAGCCAGATTCTTGGCACGGCCGGATTCATCAAGTTGGTTCGTCGCAACAACGGACCGGTCATTGGTGTGCACATGATCGGTTCCCGCGTCGGCGAACAAATTGGTGAAGGCCAGCTAATTGTGAACTGGGAGGCGTATCCAGAGGATGTCGCGACTCTAGTTCACGCCCACCCAACCATGAACGAAGCCATCGGCGAAGCACACCTAGCCTTAGCCGGCAAGCCTCTGCACGCACACGCTTAGTATTTAAGACGAACCCACAAGGAGCAAAATGAGCGAGAACGTAGTTCTTCCAGCACTCGGAGAGAGCGTTACCGAGGGAACCGTAACCCGTTGGCTAAAGAAGGTCGGCGACACAGTCGCAGTCGATGAGCCACTTGTTGAGGTATCAACCGACAAGGTCGATACCGAGATTCCATCTCCCTTCGCGGGCATTGTCGAGCAAATCTTGGTTCAAGAAGACGAAACCGTTGAAGTTGGAGGCGTACTTGCCGTAATCGGTTCGGGTGATGGAGCCGCGGCTCCAGCGGCTCCTGCAGTGCAAGAACCAGTTGCAGAAGCTCCTGCGCCGGTTGTTGAACCAGCGGTTGTTGAAACACCAGTTGCTCCGTCACCGATTGCTGCGAGCCCAGTCGTTGAGACCCAGACACCAGCAGCAGCGCCGGTCTACGTGCCACCAACTGCTCCTGTTGCTCCTGTTGCGCCTGTTGCGCCCGTAGCTGCCCCGGTTGCTAGTGTTGCGCAAACTCAGTCGACCGACCCCGGCTATGTGACTCCCCTAGTTCGCAAGCTCGCTAGCGAAACCGGTGTCGATCTAGCTGGACTAAACGGAACCGGTGTTGGCGGTCGAATTCGCAAAGACGACGTCATTGCGGCTGCCAGCGCACCGGCTGCCGCCTCATCTTTCGCCGCCTCGTTAGCGCCAGCTGCGTCTGCTGCAGCCGTTCAAGTTGAGGCATCAGCACTTCGCGGAACCACCGAATCCATGTCTCGTCTTCGCAAGGTATTGGCAGAGCGAGCAGTTGCTTCAATGCAGCAGAGCGCGCAACTAACCACTGTGGTTGAGGTCGATGTAACCAAGATCGCAGCCATGCGTTCAAAGGTTCAGCCGGCATTCGTGGCCGCGACCGGCGGCAAGTTGAACTTCATGCCGTTCTTCACCTTGGCCGCTGCCGAAGCATTGAAGGCACACCCGAAGTTGAACGCCAGCATCGATGGCGAGAACATCGTCTATCACGCATCTGAAAACATCTCGTTTGCCGTAGACACCGAGCGTGGACTTCTGACTCCAGTTATTCGTGACGCCAGCACATTGACACTCGCACAAATCGCGATGCAGATTGCAGACTTGGCTTCTAGAACTCGCGAGAACAAGTTGAAGCCAGACGAGCTTGGTGGAGGAACCTTCACACTGACCAACACGGGTTCGCGCGGAGCTTTGTTCGACACTCCTGTCGTGTTCTTGCCCCAGGTTGCCATTCTTGGAACCGGCGTTGTGAGCAAGCGAGCAGCAGTCGTCTCAACCCCTGAAGGCGACAGCATCGCAGTTCGCAGCATGGTGTACCTAGCTCTGTCATACGACCACCGTTTGGTTGATGGCGCAGACGCAAGCCGCTACCTAGTCGATGTCAAGACCAGACTAGAAGAGGCAAACTTCGAGCCGAACCTCGGTATCTAAAGCGCATTCAAGATTTGAGCCTGGTCTTTGATCAGGCTCTTTTCTTTTTTACCGACAAGATATCTCCATTGACGTTAGATGTTTGAGTCACGATAAAAAACTCGGTGAAGCATTCGACTTCACCCGTCTCTACCTTTACTCCGCCGAAAATGGTCATGGTTCTTGACTCGGCGATGGTGTCGTAAAAGTGCAAACCGCAAGTCGCGTCGCTGGGGCCTGCTGGCACGCCTGATGGAGAGGTTGGCTCATCAAGCATGGCCAGTGGTCCAACGATGGCGTAGGTTGGGGCCAGCAAGGCAAAGACCATGAGCATGACGATGACAAGTACCCTCGACCTATTGGTTGCAACTTTTCTTCCTGGGACGCTCGCAATTTGAAGCGCCACCGCACGTTCACCCGGGTACTGCGGTCGAATTTTAGACAAAAACGTTTTGAAGCCTAACTTCGTTTCAGCAACCGCTCTGCGCCTAGGCGATTGCCTAAGCAACCTTGGACTGAATAGCACTCGACCATGTTTGGGTAAAAATTCTACGAAGCGCAGTCGTGCCTGAAAAATGTGGAGAGTTTCAAGACTTACAATTAAGCGGTGCCAGAGTTCACAATCGCCGGTTTAGATCCCAACGTCGTTGAATATAACGAAGCGTGGAAACTGCAGCGCAGCATCCATGCAGAAGTGGCTTCAAAAATGCGACCAGACACGGTCATTTTGCTCGAGCATTCAAGCGTTTTC
>JACCDM010025153.1_pt1 | contig 18494 bp, 23 predicted proteins | sample 7445851 | NCBI WGS metagenome assembly JACCDM01 (sample SAMN15323438, study PRJNA562643) | freshwater metagenome | isolation source: river surface water | place: USA:Blue River Watershed | collected 2017-08-16
ATAAGTTCGGTTAGCGGGAAAAAAGTCCTGAAAACTTGTGCTCTCAAGCGAGAGAGGCCACATGAATTTGCAGGAGACGGTAATCCTTGCCCGCCGACTTGCCTTGCTTGGCGATCAAGGCCCAGAAGCCATTATTCAACGCGCCCTCGATGAGAGTCTCGAACGTGAACCCCTAGATCCAAATGGTGAACAATTTACCAAAGAGATCTTGCAGAATCACCTGCTGGGTTTCGGCTCTCTTCAGGTCCTAATTGATGACCCAACAATTGAAGAAATTTGGATAAACAGCCCCGACAAAGTTTTTGTAGCTAGAAATGGAATTTCCGAATCTTTACCTATCGAGATTCAGCCAAACGAATTGCGTGTGATTATCGAGCGAATGTTGCGCAGTTCTGGGCGCAGACTGGATCGCTCTTCGCCATTTGTAGACGCCTCGTTGCCAGACGGTTCAAGACTGCATGTGGCAATTCCCGATGTCACTAAAAAATACTGGTCTGTAAACATTAGGAAATTTCCGAAGCAAATCATTCGCCTTGAGGATCTTGTGAAAAACGGCACATTGAGCGAAAGTCAACACGCGTATTTAGCTAAGGCCGCAAGGGATAACAAGAATTTTTTGGTTTCAGGGGCGACCCAGGCTGGAAAAACAACATTTCTTTGTGCCTTATTGGATGAATTCCCTGAGGCACAGCGAATAGTGAGTGTTGAAGAGACATTCGAAATTAGAGTCGCTAAATCTGAGTGGGTTGGTTTGCAAACTAGGCAGTCAAATCTTGAAGGTATTGGCGAGATTACATTGAGGCGATTGGTAAAGGAATCCCTTCGAATGAGGCCAGACAGACTGGTGGTTGGTGAAGTTCGCGAAGCCGAGGCCCTTGATCTACTCATCGCACTAAATTCAGGGCTCCCTGGTGCCTGTACCATTCACGCAAATTCGGCACGAGAGGCAATCACAAAGCTTTGCACTTTGCCCTTACTTGCTGGACAGAACATTTCCAACGATTTTGTAAGTCCAACAGTTGGCAATTGCATTGACGTTGTGATTCATTGCACACTAAACGCCGGTGGAAATCGCAGTATCTCGGAAATTTTGGAAGTTACCTGGAATACGGACAAAATAGAGACTGAGTTCCACGAGGTTGCCGATGCGTAGGTTTAGATCAACCGTCGAAGGCGCTGGCCTAGCAAGATTCGGTGCAGGTTGGGTCATATCTTCCATGTCCTTTCTAGCCGCAATGGTCGGAGTTGCCACTTCCCAAATATTCAAGGTACCCGTGCTTGGAGTCTTTGTCTTTTTTGGTTTGCTGGCAATGGAAATTGAAGGTCTCGCAGGGTTTGCATCCTTAAGACGAAGAGAACTAACCAAGCTTTGGCCAGAAGTACTCGATTCCATTCATTCGGCGGTTACTTCTGGAATGTCCCTGCATGATGCCCTCGATGAACTGTCCCAGCGTGGCCCTATTCGTACGCAAATTTATTTTGAAAGGTTTTCAAAGAGAGTGGATCTGGGCTGGAGCCTCGAGGATTCGTTGGATGAATTTAAGGCCGAGCTAGGAGAGGTGCATGCAGATCGGCTTTGTGAGCTATTGATCATGGTGGTATCCACTGGTTCTGAATCTTTGTTGACAACCCTGCGGCAACAGTCGATGAGCCTGAGACTAGACATTGCTCGCAATTCCCAAATTGAATCAAAACAAGGTTGGGTATTGGGAACTGCAAAGATAGCCGTCTCTGCTCCATGGATTGTGGTCGCTCTCTTATCGGTTCGCCCTGAAAATTCAGCGATATATAACTCGACTAGTGGAGCCGCCATTCTGCTCGTTGGTTTTCTGATATGCGTGTTTGCATATCGGCTTGTTCATGTGCTTGGCGCTTTACCTCAGCAACCTAGAGTGTTCGCGTCATGATTGTCTTTGCCTCAGGAGTATCGCTATTTTTTGCTCTACACACGATAAGACTTTTTCTAAAGTCACTTAGTTCCACATCCCTCAATGAACGCCTTATACCCACGGAAGAAAAGCGTCTCAGAAAAATCAACTTGACCCGGTGGCTTACTGAATTGGCTGTCAGGTTATTCCAGCCGCGACAGCGAATGAAAAAGGCATTGATTGAATTGCCAGATTTTCTTGAATTGCTTTCGGTAGCTCTTTCCTCGGGAGAAAGTGTTTACAGGGCACTTCATCGAGTGGTGCCGCGCCTCAAAGGTGTGCTTGCGACGGAATTGAAAACCAGCTTGTTGGCCCTTGAATATGGTTCGGACCTTGAATCGGAACTCTCTGCACTTGCCGAGCGATTACCTCAACAGCAGGTAATAGAAATGTGCAACAAATTGCTGATGGCACTCAAGCGTGGAACTCCATTAGTTCTTGTGATTTCCGAACAAGCTGAGACCGTGCGGCAGGCAATAAGCAGCGACCTCATGAAACAAGCTGGCAAAAATGAAACGCGCATGCTGATTCCGCTTGTGTTTTTGATTCTTCCGGTGACAGTACTCTTCGCAATCTACCCAAGTCTTCAGTTACTAAGCATCAATTTTCTATAGGAGGAAAAATGAAAAATAAGCTCTCGGATGAATCAGGCGATGTGCCAGGTTGGGTCTTAATCACGCTAATGACTGCAGGGTTAGTGGTTTTGATGTGGTCTGTCGCCGGCCCAGCTTTTAAGGGTGTTTTTGAGCAGGCACTTTCCAAAGTTGCTACTTTCTAAACAAGCCAAAAGGGAATCTCAGCTAGGTTCTGCCGCAGTTGAATTTGTCTTGATTTCACTTCCTCTAGTGTTGCTGGCCGTTACGTCTATGACTATTGCCCTCAATTCATTTGTTTCCATGGTCATTCGAGACAGCGCTATCGAAGGCGCTAGATTTGCGGCTCTTGCAGATCAGAATTCCGCAGCCGGTTGCCTTCGGGCACAGCAGTTGATCAACGTGGCTTTGGCAGGCAAATTTGTTCCTAAAGTTAGTTGCCAATCTTTTGATGGGCTCGAAGAGGTCGTTGTGGTGCATGGACAGCTTCAAGTGTTCGGCTTCCTCTCTGGAGTACGAGAATTATCCGCAACCGGCAGGGCACCGCGTGAGTTTTAGGCGAATCCTGTGTGCTGAGACAGGATCAGCACTAATCGAGTTTCTAGTTCTTGGCCTGGTGTTTCAAATTGGAGCGTTGACGCTCTTCTTGCAACTCAGCAACCTTCAGGCAAGCCAAATTGCGGCCGAGTCGATTGCACGGCATAGCATCAGGTCATTTTTGCTTGCTGATACCGATCTCAATGAAACCGCGATGCAAATTGCTAGCGACTTTCGAATTAGGGCTGAGCCCAAGGTCAATTTGACTTGTACTCCCAATTGTCTGGATGAGGGCAGCCTTCTAAAGGTTGAGGTGAATGTAAATGGGGCAAAAGCATCGGCGGTGTTTGTCAAGTGAGGGTGCGTTTAGATGAATCCGGCTCGATTGCTCCGCTTGGAATCGGCTTGCTGTTGATCACTGCAACTCTGATGCTGACAATCACAACAGCCAGCTCACTTTTTGTTTTCCAAAAGCGACTGACAACATATGCCGAGGCCGATGCACTATATATTGCATCAACCGGTTCTGAAAGTTCGGACTTCATTCGACTAGCAGGTGTAAATAAGTTTGAGGGCCTGAAATTGTCAAATTTAACATCACCAGATGGACGAACGGTAAACGTGATCGCGTGCGCGAGGTGGCGCCCCTTTGCTTACACTCCCGCTGGAATTGGCGAAACCGAAGTTTGCTCTCACGCAGCTGCCCGAGCAGGCTTCTAGCGAATTCCGTACTTGGGTAAATAGTGATTTAGTAGGTAGGCGCCAATTAGTGCGATACCGCTCACTGCGAACAGGCCACCAGAAAGACCAATCGCAATTGTGAGCAGAGAGATAACTGGAGCCGCAGCGGCAATGCCGCCATCAAGAAGTAATCGGAATGCTGCTAGAAATTCGTTTCGAGCGCCTTCGGGTGCAAGGTCAGCACCAATAGTCAAGACGAGTCCTGAGCCAAGGGCGTTAGCCACGGCAAGTGCTACTGCAACTATTGCAAAACTTGTCTCGTCTGTTGTGAACGGAATGAAAGCCACACCCGCGCCAATTGCAAGGATCGTTGGTACAGCTGCAAAGCGGCGACCATATTTATCGATGACCTGACCACCGTTATAGAAAAGGGCAAAGTCAACCGCTCCAGCAAGCCCGATAATCAAGGCCGTTATAGATAGATCAAGATTTATGTGCAGTGCCCAAAGAGGCAGCGCAAGATGCCTAACAGTTCTGAGGAAAGTCAGCATGGCAGATGCCACACCCAAAGTGAGCAATTTCTTTTTCTCGAGTTTTGCAACCACCCAAATGCCACCGGCACGATTTGGGGGAGTATCGGGCATTTTTTCTGGCTTTGTGAAAAGCAAGATGATTCCTGCAAGTGAACAAAATGCGATGGACATCCAGTAGATGTATTGAATTCCGTAGCTTTGAATTATCCAGGCGCCAACCAGTGGCCCTATGAATGCACCGAGCCTGAACATTCCGCCAAGAATAGAAAGTGCTCTGGCCCGATACTCCTTAGGCGCTGTTTCAGCGATGTAGGAGTGTCTGGCTAGACCAAAAATTGCTGCGGTCATTCCAAGCAGAAAAACACCAGCACCGATCATGTAGATATTCGCTGCAAAAACAGCTAGCAATGCTCCGGCTGCTGCAACAAAGCCAGCCCAGATCATCGAAACTCTTTCACCGAACCGATTCACGATTGATGCTGCGGGAAGGTCTGCAACCAGAGTGCCAATCAGGACCAAACCGGCCACAAATGCAGCGGTTGGAAGGTCCGCGCCTAAACGTTCAGCGCTTGCTGGAATCAGCGGAATCAGACCCGATTCACCCGCGGCAAAAAGTAAAGAAGGTACATAAACAGGTAAGGCAAGTTCTCTGACCTGAAAAGTTGGCTTATTGGAACTCACTCCTCAATTATGACGCTCACCTAAACTATTAGAGACATGGCAGACCTAGACCTAACCCAAGAGATTCGCGCGCTTCGTGCTACTTTCTCGGATATTCAACAGGTGGTGGATGTCAAAAAACTCACCGATGAAATCGTTGTGCTCAAGCAGCAAGCCGCTGACCCAAACATTTGGGACGAACCGGTTCACGCGCAAAATGTGACCAGCAAGCTGTCACACGCCCAGGGCATGCTGACTAAGTTGGAATCCGTCCAGTCTCGACTCGATGATCTAGAAGTTTTAATTGAAATGGCAAACACGGAAGCTGATACCTCCGTTCAGGCTGAAGCCAAGGCTGAGCTAACTTCACTGCAGGCACTTATCTCTGAACTTGAAATACAGACCCTGCTAAATGGAGAGTATGACTCCCGTGCGGCCGTTGTAACCATTCGCTCTGGTGCAGGTGGCGATGATGCCACGGACTTTGCTGAAATGCTGATGAGAATGTATCTGCGATACGCGGAAAAGAACAAGATGCCGGTTCAGGTTCTTGATACATCCTACGCAGAAGGTGCCGGCATCAAATCGGCAACCTTTGAAATTGATGCACCATACGCCTTTGGGTCAATGTCTGTGGAAGCGGGAACTCATCGACTCGTTCGCATGAGCCCATTCAACGCCGCTGGCAAGCGCCAAACATCCTTCGCGGCGGTCGAAGTTGTTCCGTTGGTTGAGCAAACAGAAGCAATCGAGATTCCGGAAAGTGAAATCCGCATCGATGTTTTCCGTTCTTCAGGCCCTGGTGGGCAGTCTGTGAACACTACAGACTCGGCCGTTCGAATTACGCACATTCCTACTGGCACCGTAGTGAGTTGCCAAAATGAGAAAAGTCAGATTCAAAATAAAGCTGCGGCGATGAGGGTTCTCCAGTCTCGACTTCTAGAAATTCGAAGGCGCGAAGAAGAAGCCAAGAAAAAGCAAATAGCTGGAGATGTAAAGGCTAGTTGGGGTGAGCAGATGCGTTCTTACGTTCTAGCTCCCTATCAAATGGTTAAAGATTTGCGCACTGATTACGAAGTCAACAACCCTTCGGCTGTCTTCGATGGCGATTTGGCCGGCTTTATTGCAGCTGGAATCCGTTGGCGCAAGCAGACACAACAAGGCGCTTAGGCGGCTCTGGGCTTAGGCGCTCTTAGGCTGGTCTCATCATGATCAGCATTTCCAATGTCAGCAAGCAATATCGAGGCTCTGCGCGCCCCGCGCTCAACAACGTATCGCTCGAAGTGGCAAAAGGGGACTTTGTCTTCTTGGTCGGTGCTTCAGGATCGGGAAAATCCTCGCTGATGCGCCTGATGTTGCGTGAAGATGTGCCAACCAAAGGTTCGGTTCACGTGCTCGGAGAGAACTTAGTTGGCATTCCAAGCCGCCGCGTACCATTTTTCCGTCGTCGACTTGGCGTTGTTTTTCAAGACTTTCGCTTGCTCCCAAACAAAAGTGTTGCCCAAAATGTTGCATTTAGCCTTGAAGTAATTGGCAAATCGCAGGGGTTTATCCAAGAGGCTGTTCCAGAAGTGCTGCGCCTAGTTGGACTTGAGGGCAAAGCAGACAGACTTCCAAGCGAACTTTCTGGCGGTGAGCAACAGCGCGTGGCTTTGGCCCGTGCGATTGTGAACAAGCCTGCACTTTTGCTTGCCGACGAGCCAACCGGAAACCTTGACCCGTCCACATCTCAAGACATCATGGCTTTGATTGAACGCATCAACCTTGCGGGAACCACCGTGATTATGGCAACCCACGATCGGGGAATCGTAGACCGATTGAAGAAGCGCGTTGTAGAGCTAAAAGATGGCGAAATCATTCGCGATCAGGTGGGCGGTTCCTACTAATGAAGTTTGTATTTAGCGAGGTTGCTCAAGGCTTCCGCCGCAATCTATCTATGGTTGTATCGGTAATTTTGGTTACCTTTATTTCGCTCACGTTTGTTGGCACCGCTTCTTTGCTGCAGATGCAGATCGGGCAAATGAAAAATTACTGGTATGACCGCGCTCAGGTTGCCGTTTACATGTGCAGTGATGTTTCTGCCACCGATGTCTGCCCGCAAGGGGAGGCTTCTGAAGATCTCAAGGCTGCGGTCAAGGAGAAGCTCGAATCAAATACATTGAGCCAGTACATCGATAAGTACTATTTTGAAAACCACGATCAGGCTTACGCAACTTTCCAAGAGCAATTCAAAGGCAATGCTGTAGCCAAGTATGTTACAGCTAAGCAGTTGAATGAGACCTACTGGGTCAAGCTCAAAGACTCAACTAAGAGTCAAATCATCACCGAAAGTTTCACCGGGGTTGCCGGCGTAGAAGAAGTACGTGATCAGCGAAGTTATCTAGATCAAATTTTCAGCATATTGAATGCTGCATCGCTAGCGGCAATCGGTATTGCAGTGCTCATGCTGTTTTCTGCAGCGCTCCTAATCTCAACTACTATTCGACTGTCTGCATTTAGTCGTCGCCGTGAACTCGGAATCATGCGTCTTGTTGGCGCAAGCAATTTCTATATTCAATTGCCATTCATCCTGGAAGGGGTAGTGGCTGCGACTATCGGGTCAATTCTTTCTGGAGCTGCAGTTTTGGCAATCGTTCAATTCTTCGTTCAGGGATACCTGGCTGAAAGGCTTCCTTTCACCAGCTTCGTTGGACTTGCTGACGGACTGATCGTTGTGCCCGTGTTGATTGGCGCGGGTATTGTGTTGGCGGCTTTGGCCTCGGGCCTCGCAATTCGCCGATACCTGCGAATATAGAAGTCTTATGCCTAGAGAACGTGGTCAAAAGGTTGTTGCCAGCAACCGCAAGGCTCGCCACGACTACCTAATTTTGGATACCTATGAGGCCGGTATGGCCTTATCGGGCCCTGAAGTTAAATCTCTTCGTGCAGGGCGGGCATCCCTTGTTGATGGTTATGCATCTATTGATGGTGGCGAAGCTTGGCTTGAGAACGTTCACATTCCCGAATACACGCAGGCAACTTGGAACAACTCACCGTCTCGTCGTAAGCGCAAATTGCTTTTGCATCGTGAAGAAATCATGAAATTGCAATCAAAGCTAAAAGAATCTGGTTTCACGCTTGTGCCTCTCTCGATTTATTTCAAAGATGGTCGCGCAAAGGTAGAAATCGCTCTTGCTCGCGGTAAGAAGGAATACGACAAGCGGCAGACTCTCAAAGAGCAGACCGATAAGCGCGAAGCTGACAGGGCAATGTCTTCAAAGGGCAAAGACTGGTAATTCACAGTCTTCTGCCAGCCTCGGGGCTATCTAATGTCACAGGCATGGCTTAGCATTGAAGCAACCCCAAAAAATCGAGACCCAGACGTTTAGGTTGGATTTTTTGGGTTTTGATAACTAAACATGGGGATGATCGGTTTCGACAGTGCATGTGTAACTGGATGAAGCGGGTCGAGAATGTAGCGTCAACTCGTAAATGTCCGCTGCAAACTATAAGTGCTAAATCATCACGCACTGACTTTGCCCTAGCTGCTTAATAGCACCTAGCCTCGAAGTCCGTTAGACCAGATTTGATTTCGTTCTGGGTTCTAGCGTCATTTAGAAATCTTGCTTTGTAGTTATGCCTTAGGGCTACAAGGGACTCAAACTAAGACTGGGCCCGTCGGTTATGTTGCTTCAAGCTAGTACCGGGGCCGAGCAGAACCTTATTGAAGCTACACCCGTAGAAGAGTCAGAAACTCTGTATTGGACGGGGGTTCAATTCCCCCCATCTCCACTCAGGCTTCGGCCAAAGAGTTCATCCCATATTAAAAACCCACCAGCGATGGTGGGTTTTTTGCTTAAGTTGCTATTTCAACAGCAGGCCAATAGCCAACCCTAAAATCAAGATTGCGCCTGCGTACTGAATGCGGTGTTGCACACGTACATCGGTGAATGACTTTGTGAGCTGAGCGGCGAAAACCAGGCCCATTTGCCAAACTAACGAACCAATAAAAACCCCAACGGCAAATAATGCAATTCCAAACAGCCCAGTTCCCTGTGAAAGAGTAGCCACGCTAGGGGTGATGCCAAAGAAGTAGAAGGCAGTGGCTGGGTTTAAGACGGTGAGGCCAAAAAATTTTGCATATGTTTTGAGCCGTGACGCAGTTGAGTTGCTCATGTCTGGGCTCTCAATTTTTGAGCTCCGGCGGGCGTCCATGAAAATCTTCACCGCCACAAATATCAAAATAGCCGAGCCTAGAATTCGCAGCGGCATAACCCAACCGGTCAGCAAATTGACGATGGCGGTGCCAAAAGCAAACACAAGAGCGGCATACGAGAAGTCAACGCTTGCCATGGCTAATGCGCCAAATATTCCAATTCCGCGTCCATGTTTGAGCGTGGTGCTGATCAGCAATATTGCCATTGGCCCAAGGGGAATAGCCAAAGCTAGACCCGCCAAGGCTCCGGTCATCAATACATCCACCCGGCAATCTTGACATACTTGGAACATGACTTCGGGAATCTCAATTGCGGAATGGCTTGTAACTAATGGGAACATCGCGTTTGAGATCATCGGCACCTTGGCCTTCGCGCTATCGGGTCTTTTAGAGGCGGCACGTAAAAAGCTGGACATCGTCGGCATGGCCATGGTCACATTTCTTGCTGCCTTCGGCGGCGGAACCCTGCGCGACATATTGCTTGATCGCCGCCCTTTTTTCTGGGTGCAGAATCAATTCTGGATTTGGGTAGTGCTGGCGATGTGTTTGTTGGCCCTGATCTTCATTCGATCTCGCCATCTTGAACCGACCGAGCGAGCAACCGCCTGGCCAGATGCGATTGGCCTAGGAATTTTCAGCGCAGGTGGAACCTACATTGCTCTTCAAGCTGGAGTCCCGGCGATCGTTGCGGTAATCATGGGAATTATCACCGCGGTTTTTGGAGGAGTCTTGCGAGACGTCGTAGTCAATGAGATTCCCCGAGCCTTTGTTGATCACCAGCCCTATTCAATTCTTGCCTTCGCCGGTGGTTGGGTTGTGGTTGGCCTGCACTATGTGGGCACTAGCTCGTTCATCGCGGTTGGTGTTGGTGCTTTAGTAATCACAGCACTAAGGTTTGCGGCCATGATTTTTGGTTGGCGGCTACCAACCTGGCGTGTCTAAAAAACTTAGTCGGTGGTGCAGGGGGCCAGTTGGGCCACTCGCTGCGGTGTTACACCCAGCAGAATTGCGATATCGCGCATAGTCAAACCTTCATCTCGCATGCGAGAAACTACGTCTCTGATTTCGTTCGATGCTTCTTCCTGAAGTTTTGCGGCCTCGCGCATTTTGTGCTGCGCAGCTTCTATGTCGCAAATGATTCCAGGCATTACCGCCTCAACCTTGACCACGATGTCGCACTTTGATTCACCAGTGGTTTTTTCAGCAAGAACTTTGATTTGCTCCGTGGCTTTATCTAGACGCTTAGAGGTGGTCTTGTAGTTGCCCAACGAGGGGACAGCAATCAGCCAGCCATCATCTTGGCGCTCGGCGCGTGCCTTGATTTCCATGACTGTCCTTCCGTTTAAGTTTTGTCTAGGGCCACTTGACAAATCTTGTCAACCCGTGCTTTACTTACTAACTGTAAGTCCGAAACCTCGGATATTCAACACATAAAGGGAATTTCATGAACATCTTTCTAGCAATCGCCGCACTTGCGGTTTCAGTTTTTACCGCATCCGGCTTCTACAAGGCTGGATCATTCAAGTCCAAGGCAACTAAAGACACCTTGCTGGGCGCAGGCATGGGTTGGGTTGAGAAGACACCGATGGGCCTAGTTCGTCTTATCGCTTGGCTTGAAATCCTTGGCGCTATCGGTGTTGTTGTGGCTCCGATTGGTGCCTACCTCACTGGCTTGGCTTGGTCACAGTGGGTTGGTGTTGCTGCCGGTGTCGGATTGGCCTTGACCATGGTTGTGGCGTTTTTGATGCACGCTGCCCGTGGAGAGGCTAAGTACACCTGGAAGGCGAACCTTGGTTTGTTTGCGGCAGCAGCTGTGGCGACAGTTCTGCAGTCCCTTGTCGTTCTTCCGCTTTTCTAGTTTTAAATCTCAGAATTTCTTGATTCCGGCCCTGTTGGCTGCTCTTCTAAGAGTGGTTAGCAGGGCCGGTGCAGTTAATGCCAAGAGGATCACAGTAGTGATGGCTCGACCGGCATCCCAAACCAATCCGCCAGTGAGGATTTCGTAATTTACAAAACGGATCAAGTTTTCCAAAATTCCAGCTCCTGGAAGGTAGGAAACATCCGAACCCAAACCGGCAAGAAATGGCCAGTTCCACATTGTCATTAACGCACCGTAACTGAAACTGGCAAAAACTGCGTAGCCCAAAAGCAGTGCCATTTGCAACCACAGGAGTCTGGGTTTGGGAAGCAAGCCCGCAAGGATTCCCACGAGTGCTGCAGCCATCATCTGAAACGGCAGCCACGGGCCAATTCCACCGGTGACTAAACCCGATACCAACAGCGAAAGTGCGCCCATAAGAAATCCGAAGCCCGGCCCGAATACATAGGCGCTAATAATTATCAAGAAAAACGAAGTCTCAACTCCGGCAACTCCGGCACCCAACATACGAATCAGAGCATTGAGTGCGGTAAGCACACCAAGCATGGCTAACTGCCGGCTATCCAAATTACCCGTTGAGAACTCATGGAGGGTCAAAATCAAAACTGTCGGCAGCAAAATTATGAAGGTTAGCTGGGCAAGCTGAGATTCGGACTGTGCAGTGGTTGAAATCAGCAGGGGCCAGGTAAACATCATTAGGCAGGCCATTGCAGCAAGTCCAAGCAGCACAGGACGAAGAACCAATTGACTAAACATTCTTCACCGCAATCTGATCTAACCTAAACACTCCGGGGGTTTGAGTTATCTCGGTTAGTTGAGGTGAGTACTTTGACCCAGGGCTAAGAACCTGCGTAGGTGTTCCAGAGTTGACGACTCGACCATTCTCCAAAATTAAAACCTGATCTCCGATTTCAGCGACAAACTCAATGTCGTGACTAGCCATAATCACGGCCTTGCCTTGGGACTTTAGTTTTCCAATCGTTTCGGCAAGTTCGCGCTTGGCGATGTAGTCAAGCCCACGAGTTGGTTCATCAAGCAAAATTAGCGATGCGCCCTTAACCAGTTGTGAAGCTAGAACGAGGGCAATCTGCTGCCCGGTAGACAAATCGCGCGGATGGATTGCTGGGTTGATTCTGCCGGCTAGCTTTTCAAAAATCTTCGAGGTAGTTCCTGGTTCACTCTCGCTCGAAGCGTCAGATTCAGCTAACTCGCTGCCAAGGGAGTTCAAAAAAAGTAGGTCGCTGGCTTTCTGTGGAACCATAGCCACGAGCTCCAGTCGCTCGGCGATCCCCTGAATGGCCGGGTCTTGATTTTTTATCAGCACCTGTCCAGAGACCTTTGCGTCTGCGCTTGGCTTTGTACCCTGGATCCCCCATAGGGCGCTGGATTTGCCCGAGCCATTACTTCCCATCAGCGCTGTGAGGGTTCCGGCTCGTGCAGAAAAGCTGACGCCGACCACGGCCTGCAAACTGCCATAACTAACCGATAGATCATGGACGGTGGCAACATCAAGATTGCTGTCGTGGTCTTGCTTTGTGCCTTTGTCAATAGACGTTGAATAGCTTTTGCTATTTTGCTGCCAGCGCTGTTTGGCCTTTTCAAGGCTCAGCTCCAGCGGCTGCCAGCCAAGCTTTTTGCCGAGCGAAAATATTGGTGGTTCGGTGCGATTGTCAAAGTTTGTCAGGCTAGCTGCCGCTTTGATCACTCGGCCGTCGGTTTGTACCTGAACAACAGAATCTACAAATTCCAGTACGCGCTCAATTCGATGTTCACTGAGAATCACGGTGGTCGCGGTCTCTGAAGCGATCCTCCGGAGCAGTTTGATTGTTTTATCTGCAATCTCTGGGTCAAGAGCTGAAGTGGGCTCGTCAAGCAGAAGAATTTTTTGCCCCGCTGTAAGCGCGGCACCTATTGCCACACGCTGCTGCTCACCACCAGAAATATCGCTGAGGTTTGCATCAAGCAAATCACTTAATTCCAGTAGCGACGCAAACGTAGAAATTCGTTCTTGCATGGCCTCAACTTCAAATCCAAGCTGTTCCATTCCATAGGCCAACTCTTCACGAACTGTTTGCGTCACAAAACCTAATTCTGGGTTTTGGCCAACATATCCAATCAACTCGGCAATTTGGTTGGGCTGCGATTGAGAAACCTCTGTGTCATCTAGCCAGATTTCACCTTCAAATTTGCCACCGGTGAAATTCGGTGCCAGTCTGCAGATGGTCTTGAGAAGGGTGGTTTTGCCGCTGCCAGTTGGTCCAATAACCAATGAGAATTCACCCTCGTTGAAGTTCAGCGAGGCTCGCTTTATTACAGCCTCCTCGGTGGTCGAATAGCTAAAACTCAGCTGTGAGATTCTTAGCATCAGATCCACCAGCCAAATGAAATTAGTGTGAATGGAATTCCGCCAAGCAGGATTGCCAAATAGTCAACGCTGGTTAGTTTTCTTTTTGCCAACGAAGTTCGGATCTTTTTATTCGATGAAAACTTAATGACAATTGCAGATAGCGCCAGGCCAAGAATCAGAGCAACAACGGTGGCCAATTCACTGAATCCAGAAGTTAGGGTGAGGTAAATTCCGATCAGAAGCAGCGACAAAGCAATTATTGAAAGTATCCTGCTGGTCCTGCGTTGGGCTATCGTCATGAAGCCTTGTCTGCCAAACCCTCTAGAAGACATGCTGGCGGCTAGACCCATGGAGCTTTCAATGGTGTCTTCGAGAATTGGAATCACGATACTTTTCATCGCGCCCAGTTTGCGGCTTCTTCCGCGCAAGCGACTTGCCTGACGGACTCTTTGTGCGCTCATGACCAGTTGTGGCGCAAGATTTATTGCCATTGAAACAGCTGCGGCAATTTCATAAAGCGCTCCGGGAGTTGACTTCAGTAGGTTTCTTGGGTGGCAGAGTGTCGTTGCCATGCCAATGCTGAGCACGATGGCTGCCAGTCTCAACCCATCCACTATTGCAAGTTCAATTGCGGATTGGCTTATTTGGCCCAGTAGGTTTACCGGACCGCCAATTCCTAGATTGATGCTTAGAGTTGGCAAACTCAACAGCACCGGACCATCGGCAGCTGAATAACTGAAAATCAACCTAAAAAGTATTCGAGTCACAAAGACCAATAATGCGAGTAAGGCATATAGTCGCATGGTTGAAAACCACTTTGGTTCAAATACCACCGCAAGAAAAAAGCTCAAGCAGATCAAGACTAAAAGCGGGCTGAAGCTGGTGCTTATTATTGCCGCTGCTGATACCCAGAGCCCCAGGATCCACCAGGTGACTGGATGCAAAGCGTTTGCCCTGGACATTTGGGAAGCGCGTCCTTGAACTAGTTGCATGAAAATACAGTTGGCTTCGTGGATATTGATGGGCTGTTTGGCTGTTGATTTTTTCCCGGTTCGACGAAGAGCCAACCTTCAGATTCACCGCAACCTGGCATTCGAGTTGCAGCACCAACTGGGCTGCGCGACCATGAACCGGCATCTGATTTTCCCGTTGCGTAAAAATATGCCCAACTGCCATTTTTGACACCGGGTGTCCCCAGGCAGTCCTCAATAGAAGCAGCTGGAAAGTCTTCCAGCCTGCAAACAAAGGCTTCAGGATATTCGCTCGTGCCGGTCACCTTGATTCCGGCGGCGCCAAACAACTCCCAGCCCGTTCCGGTAAATCCAGTGACGCATCGGGTTATTGGGTCGCGACCGCTAAGCGGGCCAAAATCGATTAACAGAGTGGTTCCCTGGTCCGTGCAGGCACCTTCAAAAACGGCTTGCTCTGAATTTTGTCCAACTGGTCTTTCTCCATTGGTTGCCACTAATCCACCAATTGCAACGAGTGCAATTAGCGAAATTAGAACAGCGCGAAACGGAACTGAAATCATCAGGGGAGTAGGTCTAGATAACTCTTGCCAAGTAACGGAGCAATTGCCTGAGCGGTGGCGAATTTGTCACCGGCACCCGCAGACCATGAGGTCATGAATCCGCCCTTTGGTGCTAACTGATTCTTTAGCCAAAGTGAATAAGCAGAAATCTTTTTTCCGGCGGCTTTAAGACCCATAGCCGCATAAGCGGTGGAATTCACCGACGCTTCACCATAGGCATTCCAGTGGTTTTTATCCACGCTTGTTGAAATCAGATAGGCAACTGCCTTCTTTTCTGCATCGGCTCGCTTCTTATCTTGCGCAGTTGTCCCAAAATCTTGTCGAAGGTTGATTGCCTGAAGAGCCAAACCGGTTGAATCTGGAGTTGATACCAGGGGATCCACTTCACCAAAGCCACCATCGGTGTTTTGCAGGGTCAACATTTTCTGGACGACTTTATTCGCCAGAGTGTGCTCTTGGTAGCTGTTCAGCCCCAGCGCGACCCAGGCGTAATCGATAGCCCCTGAGGTCACTCCAGTTATTTCGCCGGTCTTGCTGTTGATTCGAGCGGCAAGTCGTTTGAAGACGTCATAACGAATTGAGTTGTTGGGTACATCAATAACTTCGCTGGTGAACAAGAATTTTCCAGCTCTACCCACATTCAGCGAAAGCGCCGCATCTTTGTTGAATAGGTATCCGTTCGATGCGGTGCCCAATGGCTGCGATCTTGTGCCGAGCATGTAATTGACCGCCGGCAGTTGTTGCACTAGAGATCTGCCTCCGGCTTTTAGTTGCATCATGGCATCCAAGGTGAATCCGTATTCCATGGTTCCGGCGGTGAATCCTTCTAGAGCTCTGCCGTTTACAAATGACTTGGCTAAAAACGAAACTGTGCTCGAATAATTTTCGGCTGCTGTCGCTGGAGTTATTGCTGCTGTGCTGATTGAAAGCGCCAGCGAAGTTAGAATCGCCAGTTTGCCCAAAGTTTTTCTTGGAGATTTTGGTCCAAACATTCGGAGCCTTTCGCAAATGATGATCAGGGTGCGAAGGCGAAAGGGCGCGCGTGCGCCAATTCGACTCCGACCGCAGACCTCGACGGTAAAAATGGAGTCATTTGCGGCTCTGCAGGCAATCCGACTTTCGAGAGACTCGATCACGGTTGCGGGTCAGCGTCGGATTCTCACCGACTTCCCCTGCAAAATGCAAAATCTGTTAACTTTTCAGCCAACAAGGTAAAGATACCAGCCAGAAGCAAAATCGCATCTGATGGTTTCTTAAGGAAGCGGTAGCGAGTTGCCGATAAGTGAGTAGCCAACGAAAGAAACTGCATCCAAAATAAAGTGCGCCAATACCAAGGGCATGACTCGCCCCCATTTTTTGTAGGCCCAGCCAAAAACTAAACCCATCACAAAGTTTCCGATGAAACCGCCAAAACCCTGATACAAGTGGTAGCTGCCTCTGAGCGCAGCGCTAATCAGAATTTGACCGTTTGACATAATCCCAAGTCTTTGTAGTCGGTCAAACAGGTAGCCGATAACCAAAACTTCTTCTAGTAAGGCCGCCTTGACCGCTGCTAACAAAAGAATTGGAATAGTCCACCAATATTCGTTTAGGTCGGCAGGGACGATTTTTGAAGAAATACCCAGCAGGCGGGACCCCACGTATAGAGCTAAACCTGGAATTCCAATCACCGCCGCCAGAGCAAAACCCCGCCAAATCCAAAAGCCTGGGTTCGCCAACTGCAAACCAATTGCTTCAAATGGTCTGCCCACGCTTTGCCAAAGCAAGTAGAGAGCTAGAGCCACCGGAGCTAGGCCAAAAGCGATTGAAAGAATCTGATAGGTGAAATCCAGCCACTCACGCTGCGCCATCGCCCCATTAATCAAGGTAGTCTGCCCTGCAAGGCCAGCTTCGGCGGTGAGTTTCGCGATTAGCGAGACAATTGAGTAAACCGCCGATGCCCCAAGACTCAGGGCAAAGACGATGATGATCTCAAAAGTTATTTGCTTACGGTTTGTCATCAATCGTGCATTCCGCTGTTCCGCCCGGTAGGCGATGTCTATTTTTAGCTACCCATCTATATACACGGGCTGAAATAGGTGAAAATGCCCTGATTAGCCAACCAAGGACTCTCCAACCCAAAGCGGGCTGATTCCTAAAAAGCCAGCTGACCGCCATATGTCCGCCGAGCTTGCGATCGCCGTCGATAAGCCACACCTGTTGCTGCACATCGGCAAGGTTTAGCCCCAAAGCGTTGAAATCCACTTTCTGAAAGGCCACGTAGCGGCAGAAAGCAGGTAGTTTATCGAGCGCCCACTTCAGGCTTTGCTTGCAAAAAGCACAATCGCCGTCATAGATAAGCAGGGCATCGGTGTTCACATACTCAGGGTACTTGTTGTTTCTGCCCTTTTATCCCTGCCTTTTGGGGGCTTTCGCAGGTAGACTGAAAGGGCAGGGGCTCAAAGATGCAGTTCTGCACCCCCTAATTCACACCGATAAATTTCAAGATTTATCTCAAACAATGCGTCAACTATTTTTGGCGCGCTCACAATGAGGATGTTCCTATGGCTCAGGCCACCAGAGATGACTTGCGCAACGTCGCAATTGTTGCCCACGTAGACCACGGTAAGACCACATTGGTTGACGCCATGCTTCGCCAGACCGGTTCGTTCAGCGACCACGCCGCAGTAGGCGAGCGCGTTATGGACTCAGGCGACCTTGAGCGCGAAAAGGGAATCACCATTCTCGCTAAGAACACCGCTATTGCTTACAAGGGTGACCACTCTGGCGGCAAGGAAATCACCATCAACGTTATTGACACCCCAGGTCACGCGGACTTTGGTGGCGAGGTTGAGCGCGGCCTCTCGATGGTTGACGGCGTTGTACTTCTTGTTGATGCATCTGAAGGTCCATTGCCACAGACACGCTTCGTTCTTCGTAAGGCACTTGAGGCAAAGCTTCCGGTTATCTTGCTGGTCAACAAAACAGACCGCACCGATGCACGTATCGACGAAGTGGTTGAAGAAACACACGACCTATTGCTAGGTCTTGCTTCTGACCTTCACGACACCGTGCCAGATCTAGACATCGATGGCATTCTGGAACTTCCGATTATTTACGCGTCTGGTCGCGCCGGAATTGCGTCACTAACCAAACCTGCCGACGGCACTCTTCCTGAAGGTGAAAACCTTGAGCCGCTATTTGGCGCAATCATGAAGTTCATTCCAGCTCCGAAGTACGACGATGAGGCACCGCTTCAGGCACACGTTACCAACCTTGACGCTTCTCCATTCTTGGGTCGTCTTGCCTTGTTACGCATCTTCAACGGGACCTTGAAAAAGGGTCAGCAGGTTGCTTGGGTTCGCCAGGATGGCACAACTCAGAACGTAAAGATCACCGAGCTTCTAAAGACCAAGGCACTTGAGCGCTTCCCAACTGAAGAAGCAAACCCAGGTGACATTGTTGCGGTTGCGGGAATCGAAGATATCACCATCGGTGAAACTCTTGCTGATCCAAATGACGTTCGCCCGTTGCCAATGATTACAGTTGACGACCCTGCTATCTCGATGACCATCGGTATTAACACTTCACCGATGGCTGGTCGCGTCAAGGGTGCAAAGGTAACCGCGCG
>JACCDM011827598.1_pt1 | contig 18493 bp, 24 predicted proteins | sample 7445851 | NCBI WGS metagenome assembly JACCDM01 (sample SAMN15323438, study PRJNA562643) | freshwater metagenome | isolation source: river surface water | place: USA:Blue River Watershed | collected 2017-08-16
AAACTCCGCATCACAGTCCCGCACAAGAGACGTGTAGAGGGCCACACGAGGGTCCCCGACGCCGTCCGCCGTATAAACATCACTGCCATTTACACCGCTCTTTGTAAGTGCCGGCGCGTTCATTGCTGATACAAAAGCCATTATGATTTAAAATGCGAGCACGATTTAAGCCCCTGGACGTATGTTGGTCACAATATTTACACCGAAATACGAAATCAGACCAGGTACTGGAATTCGTATTTGGCGCGAGTGCGAACGCGACTCAGTATTTGTATTTTGGCGAAATATTGATAGCATACAAGTAGCAAATACTGACGTTATAATACGACAAACAGGTATGGTATATCAACTTGTATTTGCTGACGACACAAAAGCCGAAACTGCGTACCAAGAAATATTGGCAGCGTTTTAAAATACCACCTAACAGTAGATATGACTAAATGTACGCTATTCACCCTTTACCCTTACGTGATTTCCGTGATGTAACCCGCTTATACGTAGAGAATTTTCCAACCATTGATGACAATGATTTCGCCGCATCTTGGTCCGCAATAGACTTATGCAGCAGCATGGGGTTATATTATAACTCCACGCTGGTTGGGTTTGGACTTGTAAGTGAATGCGCGTTATCATTTTTGACAATTCACGCAAACCACCGAGGTGGTGGTAACGGAAGTCGGCTATTAGAGGCTATTAAGGCAACGTGTGATAGTTTGACATTGAAGCCTGTGAATTGTGAATGTATTATAAACTGGTATAAGCGGCATGGATTTTTTATATCCAAAAGTATGCCCTTTATACACGCTGATATTCCAACATGTGTTATGACATGGGTACGTTCTGACAGCCCTAATAGTAGTCGTTCTACTACGCGTACTAGTAGTGTAGTGAGTGATATGGGGTCCGATGATTGTATTTCTGACGAAGAAATCACGCCACCGTCGGTCGCAGAAATTTTGTCGGCCGTTGGCCGACTTCGGCGCGGCCAGCGAGACGAAATTTGAAGACGCGCGATTTCGTATTTCGGAAATCACCCGCCACCCTAAATGCCAAGCGCCAAAATCTACCCTGAACCTGTATGGAAACAGCTAGGAATCAAGTCATTACAAGAGCAATACCAAGAGAAATATGGCAAAGCTACTGTAACAAACCCATACTCGGGTCCGCGCGGACATCCACAGACGCTGCGTGAAGAAGCGGATGAGTATAAACGTGCTGTGCGTGAATGGCGAGCACATGAATATGAAGTTGCCGAAACGTTAGCACGTTGTATGAAACCGCGAGTTGCCCCAGCACCCCCTAAAAGTAACATTCAACAGCCTGAAGTTCAGGCAATGTTGAAACCTACTAAACCAAAAAAACAATTGTCGTGGGAACGAGTTATTCATAAATTATTCTGTATTCCATATTATTAATGTATTATGTATTTGTTGTATTTTTAGAACTGGCTGTCTGTATACCGCTCAGCAATTCTTTTAGAACTGCCGATCTGTGTGTTTGGTGTAACGAATCTCATCCGCAGGAATCACACGACTAATGTACTTGATATCGTCATTGGACGAATGGACCTCGTAGTTGCTGTTCCATACGCTAATCACATTGAACCCGCGCTTGGGGCTAATTGCAACACCCAGGAGTTCGTTGTCGGCATCCTTTGCGACGGCACCCAGCATCACTCCAATGCTGTACTTCATGAATACGTCGGCCGCGTCCTTACGAGGAATGCGCATACTGTAGGCCCCACCGCGGATGTTGGCGGGATTCTCCCACATGGGTGTAATAGGGTGCTTCATGAAACGGAAGAAGCCGTTCAGAAGTGTGTCGTCGCTGAGAGGGTCCATGAGCGTCCAGAGCTCCGTCCAAGTGCTCACCGTTGTAATCGCCTTATAGGTGGCGAGGGTCCAGCGAGTCTCATGTGGAGAGTGGTACCAAAGAGTCCATGCACCACTGGGAATGGAATCATTGGTCATTAGGCTTGATGTCGTAGTGGCGGGTTGGCTTGACATAGTAAGGGTGCTCATTCCTAGAGCACCATGTGAGTTCAATTTTAAGTAGGGGGAGTGGGTGCCTCAACCCCTTACTACAGATATAGGACCTTGCTTCAACCACTCTACTTAGTCGACTTCCTCCATACGATTCCCTACAAGTACCTCCTCCTCTTCCTCCTCGGCAGGACTCTCAGGTAGAAGTACAGCACCTTCCGTATCAGACGTAGGTTGCTCCTCAGTCTCAACAGTAGGCTGCTCAGTAGTCTCTTCAGGAGACTCGTCTTGCTGCTCTTTCTCCTGTGCTTCCTCCTGTTCATCAGTCTCCTCGGTATTTTCTTCGTGATCGGACTCTTCCGTGTTCTCTGTCTCATCCTGCTCCTCCTCTGTCTCCTCGGCCTCGCTATCTTCGTGCTCAGAAGACTCCTCTGATGGCACCGACGAGGAGTCCGCAGAATAAGTCATCCCAAACGTGCGCCAGTAGGCACGCATAGAATCTTCATCCTCTAGAGCAATATAGAACGACTGCTCCTCACAGTTCTTATCCATAATGGTCATCATAGTCTTACCAGCATTGTCACCGAGGAACCACTCATACGACTCAATACTCCACGCAGCAAGCATCTGCTCCGCAGTAGGCCACTGAATGTATCCATAAGGCATGTAGAATCGGTGCCCCGCGAAAAATTCAGACAAATCAACCATGTCCCCATTTGGTTTCACAAGCGTCGTCATCATCCATGGGCAGCGCTTTGCCGGCTTGCGAAGTACTGCCGTCCTATGTACCCATTCCCGTGTGCGCCTGTAATAGTACCACTCAATGTTATGGCACCGAGTTGATGACGTAAAACGCTGTTGCACAGGAACGCCCGTATTTTCATAGAAGCACCACGTATTTTCAAGACCAGTTACAATAGAGAAGGTTGATGAATAGACCATACCAATAAAGTAGGAAATAAGGTCTGTAATGCTACACGCAGTAGCAAGCAATTTAAGGCCAAGAAGGGCAGAGTAGTATCTGATAGAATCTTGCATCTCTTACTTTCTAGATGTCAAGCGCGCTTAGGCCCTGAGCCTGCCTAATTGTACTGAAGGTCTATACAATCTGTGGTGCAAGTTGCGGGGTCACATCCACCACATTCACACTTAGGCTTCTCGGGACAAGAGGGGTATGATGCAGTCACTATAATTTGGCGACGCTTGCACTTCTTGGCTGAGGACGATGTTGAACGCACACAGCGCTTATCAATTACATCACCAGGCGAAACAGTCTTGCCGCCAAACATTTTCACAAGTAAAATCACAAGCCACAACAACATACCAAGACCGAGCCCCACCCACGCTATGCGGTCTCCTAATAGTATATTTATGAGGGCCATTACCAGCGCTAAGGCCATAAAAAATACAACATTTGCGCCCTTGTCAAGCCCGCCAATGTCTGTGAAGTATTGCGCCGTAGTTATTCCAATAAGTAGTACTGCTGTTATGAGTGTGGGTCCGTACATTCTATATAGTGTTTATATTTTGGTTTATTCCTTATAGAAGGTGATTCGCTGCGTCTTAGGATTGTACTCACCAATCGCCTCGGTGATTTCCAAGTCAAAGTCCAGAGTGTAGATGAGGTTGTTTTGGTCCTTGTAGTAGGTGCCATAGTCGTACTCAAACTCCTCCAGTTCAAGCTCTTCCTCGGCCCCTTCACTTGTCTCCTCTTCTACAACCTCTTCCTCTTCTACAACCTCTTCCTCTTCTACAACCTCTTCCTCTTCTACAACCTCTTCCTCTTCTACAACCTCTTCCTCTTCCACAACCTCTTCTTCTACAACCTCTTCTTCCACAACTTCTTCCACAACTTCTTCTTCCTCTACAACCTCTTCCTCTTCCACAACTTCTTCCTCTTCCACAACCTCTTCTTCTACAACCTCTTCTTCTACAACTTCTTCCTCTTCCACAACTTCCTCTTCTACAACCTCCTCCTCTTCCTCTTCGGCCTCAACCTCAGACCAAGGCCGCTTGCGACCAGAAAGCGACCCTGTTTCAGCCCTTTCCAGAGGCTCCGCTGGAGGACAAGGCGGGACTACAATGGGAATCACAACAGGGGGAACTTCCGCAACCTCTCTGACCAAGGCTGTACCGTCGCCACAATCCTCCTTAATAGTCACTGTCCTAGCCGCATCAAAGCTCACTCGCAATGCCGCTAGTTGCTTCTCAAGGTCCGCAATTCGCAATGCAACTTGCCCAATTGCATCAATATCAGCCTTCTGTGTCTCAAGTTGCTTCGCAAACCCCTTCATAATCTTGCGCATACTCACAGCCATCTCTTTCACCATCTCTTTTGCGACATCACCCTGATAGTTCTCTTCCTCTTCATTGTGCTCGGCATATCCGAGCTTTGTAAGCAGTGTTTCAGCAGACTTTCCACTGGCTTGGATTGTTACAGTAAAGTGTTCGTTGTCAATTGGCATGGCGTGGGTTGGTGCAGGCATGTATGTCGGCAGTCGGCGTCAATTTTTAGGTTGTTATGCGACCTTTCTGGTTTTGTTGCGGCGGGCGGCACGCCCACTTTTTGATGTATATTTTTTCAGAGCAGTGCGAGTCTTTGTGTTTTTATGTGCGCGTTTTTTTCTACTACGACCTCCATAAACACCTACAGCATTTGGATTATAAATATTGGGTCTATAACCATATGGATTTAATACAGTTGCGCGTTCATTAGAACTCATACCAGTAAGGGGGGTAGAACTAGATGAATATACAGGGTCTAATATGTTAGATGTAGTTTGAATTACTGATGAATCTAATTGATTATTAAATACTTGCCCCAATTCATTTATATATTGAAGAAATGTACGTAATTCAATGGGGCTCAATACTTCAGTTATAAACATCATCACATTGTTATTGAAAATACAATCTAAAATATAAAATGCAAAATCAGTGAAAGATACTTCCTTATTTTTTACTTCGTCAAGCATTTCATTTATATCAAATAATTTAATATTATAATATTCACCCATATGTGATTCATATGCATCTATAGACATAGATGATAAAATCTTTATAATATGATTAGCTAGTTGAAATTTATCTGATATATCTAGTTTATTAAGATGGTTTATTAGGTTTCCAACTTCTTTGGAGCATGATGGCTTATAATGATAATTATCATCACCAGTTGTATAATATATATATGTTTCAAATACTTTTGACTTATTATCATTAATTGAATTACTATGATTTTTTGTAGAATTCATACGACCAACAAATTCTTGATTTGTCATATTTTGATATTTTATATCAGTTATTCTCCCTCCTTCCATGCCAACCATCTCTGGTTCTGGCATAGCCACTGGTGGTGGAGCTGGCACACATACTAGTTGAAGTGGCACTGGTAAAGGTGGAGTTCCTGGAGCTATACCACAAGGAGGAGCAGCAGGTAGGCGTGTAATATTAATGTTATAATTGCGTAATATATGATATAAAGCGCGTTTCATCTTTAGCCCTTGATCTAACCAACCTCCTGTTATATTTATGGCACCTAGAATTTCTGGAGTATTCAACAATGAAATATTATGTCGTTGGATTGCCAATATTGCAGCACGTGTATAAAGGGGACTCCATTTGGTTGCAACAGGCTGGCCTAAAGCAGATTTTAAAAATCCAGTAATCGTATCATTACCATTAATACTATTAATAATTTGAATGGCACCAGCTGTATCTGTTATACCATCATCATTTGTACAAAATTCAAGTATTAATAATATATATTTTTTAAATATATTTAACGCAGCATCTTCATCTACTACATCCTTTTCAATTTCATTATTCATTGATTGCATTTGTACTCCAAAATTAATAAAAGACGTGCATATATTTGTTAATCTAGTTCTTATAAAATCATTGATGTAATCAATAAGGCCTATGTATATAAGTTGTCGATAGTTATTTACATCAGGACCTGCGCCAGTATTAGTTATAGTTTGACAATCAGCTAATATCCCAGTATTTAAATCGTTGATTATTGAGTTTAATTTTTGTATTAAATAATCTCTAACTGTAATTGGTACAATTGGTACAATTCCACCTATCATACATGCATAAACGTTTTGGAAAGTTAAATTAAAATTAGCCATTATCTCTGATATTTGAGTACATATAGGAGCTGTTAATCTCATGTTATTACGAATTTGATCCTGTTCGGCAGGTGTTAAAGCTGTAGAAATAGGGTCAAACTCGTAAAATTCAATATATTCACTATTTGGTGCCGGCGTTCGAATTACATATGGAAGCCCCATGGCAGCCGCCAATGCTAAACAATATTGGTCATTTGTTATAAATACTGTTTGTATGCCTAATAGTGTAAGTAATTTAACATATGCTAATTGTGCCCAGTCTGTCATAGTTTTTATCATTACAATATGATTTTGCAGATATGTTGCATTAGGACTTATATCACTAATAGTAATAGGGTTTGTTGCCGCATCTCCACCTCTTCTTATTTCCAATCCAACATTATCGCATACAGCTTTCACTGATATACCTGAAGTACAACTTACTGATATAGATGCAATACCAGGCGGTGCAATTGTAGGATAGGAAATATTAACATAGTTTCCACCAATTTGAGTATGCGTAATAGTATGTTTAACATCACCATATAAATATGGTAAAGTGAAAGGAGTATTATCAACTGCATAATTTAAATTACATCTAACTGCAGTTCTTTGAGATAGTTTAGATGCGCCATCTATTTCACATACATTACTCATTAATAATGTCTTATTTGTACCAAATCCACTACGAAAAATATTTCCAAATTGTGAATCTAATGAAATTGTATTTACATTACGATCTGTTAAATAAGTTGTTAATCCTCTTAAAGATACATCATTTAGCATATATGGTCTATGTGCAAACTGTGATAAACGGAACTGTCTAAAATCCGCCATTATAGATGGTATGCTAGCTACGTAACGTGCTAATGCTGGTCCTATTGTATCTAGAGAGGTTGATTGGCTTAAAATAAAATCAAACATTGATACACCTGTATCGTGTAGAGGTGTTGTCATGGGCACCCCACCAATATCATGTATTAAATCACCACCACGAGCTTTCATACCGTCACCAACATAACTGAATAATTTTAATAATAGTGCCCATTTTTGTACTGGGGTACCGTTAAACATAGATACATGATTATATATACCTGATATATTAACAGGATATGGTCCAGGATAAAGTCCAGGATAAGGCGGATTATTAACTGGTATCACAGTGTCAGCTGCTGTAGTAATAACCCCCTGTATAGCATCATTTATTAGAGTATAATGAAGTGGTGGAGGAAGAGGTCTAGTTTCATTTCGCATAATTTGATTATATATTTCGCGCGGTACTATACCCCTACTTAATTGTTCATTTATTTGCCTCTGTCTAGCCAGTGAAGGGCGTCCTACAGGGGGATTATACCGTCGAATATTGCTTATTCTTGGTCGCGTTTGTGGTCTTTGTGGTCGCGTCTGTGGTCTTTGTTGTCTTTGTGGTCTTTGTGGTCTTTGTGGTCTTCTTGTTCTACCAGACATACCCTATATTACTACTACTAGCCCCACAAATAATATTATCATACAAACCCATGCATGACAATAGTATTTATTATACCTCGTCCATCACACTTAGACCGCAATAGCAGGACTGAAAATATTGCTAATTGTGTTACCAATGCTAGGTACAGCCGTAGCCGCCTCCGCAACAGGCACACGACGAATCTGCAGATTCATCACTGCGTCGAGCGTGCTCTCCTTGTCCTTTAGCGGCTTACTGCGCTTCAAGCGCAACCCTTCCTCGGCCTTCTGTGTGCGGTCGTTCAAGGTCGGTGCAAACGACTTTGGAATCGTCGTTTCGTAAAAGTCAATCGGCTTCGTGTCCATCGTCGCCAAAATACTGACCATCGGGGGCAAATGCAAATCCACGCGAACCTTGCGCTCACGAATTGTCCCCCTATAACTGTCAATCCCCACAGTCCCGCCAAACATTTTCAGCACAGAACGTGGAGGTGCCGGATAAATACGACCCGATGGCCCACCACTTACCTGTGCTCCATAAATCCTGTGCAAGAGTGACACCTTCTCCCACTTCACATGTGAATCATCGCGCTCCTCCAGAATCCCCGCCAGCGCACATTCAGGGCAACAATAGTTCCCATACACTTCATATACACCCTTCTCTTCGCGTACAGGAATTACACATGGTTGGCCTTCAAATGTGTGACAGCACCAAAAGCAAGCCACGTCCGAGGTCTCGGGCAGACGTTGCGATACTTTTGTGCTTTTGTACATGACAAGCAGCTCACCTTTCGCATACACGGGCAGCGTGGCCCTCTCCTCTACCACTGCTACCTCGCCACTACTAGTCTCCTCCTTTGATTCTTCCTGTACATGCTCTGGGGCAGCCTCATAAACTGTATCAAGTTTCTCCACGGCCTCAGATGCAGTCTGATAAATCTCAAAACATGTATCAAACGCCTCTGGCTGGCAAGGTGGGGTTGGATCATAATGCATCGAATTATCGTGGAACATTACCTCGGCACTATGAATCGGCAAATGGGCAATAAGGGGGCGGCGTTGCTCAATCGTAAAAGTCCCCTCAATTCCCTCGGGCGTCACCACGGCTACGACTGGGAATTTCTTTTTGGATTCACGCTTACGGGCTGCAGGCTTTGTGGTTGGGGCTGCAATTTGACCAGCATCATGTTCACCACTATGACTGTTAGATAAAATGGTAGTGACTGGCGTGGGAGGTTCTGGTGTCTCAGTGGCATGTTTCTTTGTAGTAGTACGCTTCTTCATCTAAGTGTGCATCGTGCTCCACCATTTAGGCTGGGGGACGTACCGTCCGCCAAAGGCGTTGGGCCCTACGGGCGCAACCCCCCATACCCCCTCTCTCTTAATGAAGTTCCGCGCATAGCGCGTTGGGCCCTACGGGCACTACCGCATTGTTATTTACCAATATTATATACAATTAATATACAAATCCCATCTAAACCCTTCCTCCGCCAATCCTCTTAATGGGATATACGACTGTCGCCCCGAAAAATCTAGACCCCCTATGCTCGCGAGTTCAGCAAATATTTGGCCTGTTCGCCGCCCACCCTGAGCACCTACAGCATCTTCTCTTGTACGGTCCTCCTGGGTCTGGAAAAACTTCCACAGTGGAATGGCTCCTGAACAAAATCTGGGGCGACAGCCACATGAAGGTCCAGACGTGCCGTATTTTGAACGCCGCCGATGAGCGTTCGCTGGATGCTATTCGTGCCAAGATTATTCCATTTGTGAGCACAGACTGGCGTGACCCAGCCGACACGAGACCGCGATTTCTTGTCCTAGACGAGTGTGAAACGCTGACCGACTCGGCCCAGCTTGCATTGCGGCCATTCTTGGACAATTCGCCGCAAAACATTTGTATTATTTTCATTTGTAATTCACTGAGTCGCGTCCAAATGAGCCTGCGTAGTCGCTGCCTTCGCATTCGGTTTGACCCGCCGGCCACCGTTTCACTCCAGACACAGTCTATGCGCGGTGACCTTCGCGGTGCTCGCATTATGCGCAACGACATTTGTCATTTTATGGAATTTCTTCACGCCAATCCGAGCCAATACACCCTAAAAGTCACTGTGTGTGAGCTGATTCAGGCGTCACTATTTTTCTGTACAAGTTTCCAGTTTATGGATGAAGAGTTAATGGCTGTGCATAAACCTCTTATGGAAATTGGAGTAGATTCACTACCACAGCCCGTTATTGCATCATTCTTATGTACTCTACGTGTTGCTATTCTCCGAAAATTTGATTCGTTTGCCTGGCTGCCACTTAAGGTACAGCCTGCCACACCCCACAATGTCCCTACAAGTACAACCAAGCCCACTCGGAAGCGCCGCCCCGCAGCAGCAGCTTCCAAGTAAAGAACTTTATAAGAAGACCGCATTGCGTATTAGCACAATGGTCGCTACTGCTCATTTCAATACAACCCTTAATCTGAATCAACTGTTTGAAGACATTCATCACATCTTGATTCCGCTATGGTGGCCTGGTGAAGGCATCTTGAAGTTTGAACATCGTGACCAGGTCATTGGCCTCAGTCATCGCGATGCCTTGACGAAGCGCAAAATCAGCTCCAAGTGCTTCTTCAATCAATCCACACTCGTCGTTCGCCAACCGAATCCTAGTGCGGCCGGCTGGAAGGAGGTAAATCTCAAACTGTTCGCCAATGGGTCCGTTCAGATGACGGGTATTGCCTCTGAGGAGTTCGGTGTGCAGACGCTGGAGTGGCTGCTCCGCGAAGTCGCCAAGCTCCCCCGCAGTCCTTGGGGTGGCCCGCCGTCCGTCGTCCGCTTCAACAAGCAGCTTATTAATAGTGACTTCAGTGTTGGCGTGCCACTCCGCCGTGACAAGCTCCACGAAATCATCACGCGTCGTAACGGTATCTTCAGTATCTTGGAAAGCACCATTTACCAAGGTGTCAATACAAAGTACTATTACAATGAGGCGGCAGACAAGACAAAGCCTGGACAATGTACGTGCAAGGAGTTCTGTCAAGGGCAGGGTGATGGGTCTGGTGAAGGCCAGTGCAAACGCATTACAATCAGTTTCTTCCAAACGGGAAACATCATTATTACGGGCGCACGACACATGAAACAAATCAATGAGGCATATGACTTTGTGAATAAGTTCTTGGACGACCATGCGGCAGAAATCATTCGGCCAATTCCACCGGCAACCGCCGCAGCACCCGTAAAAGCCGCCCCGCGCAAACGCGGTGTAAAAACCGTGCTTCCACCTGCACCGGCCGATGAGTCTAGCGTCCCGCCAACTGAGGCTCCGCCTGCTCCTGCCCCTGCCAAAAAACGCACCCGCAAGGTTGCTGCGGGAAAAACGACCAATTAGATTCAATGTCGCAAGCAGACTTACCAAATGGCTTCTACTCCGGCTCCTACACCCCAGCAGACTGCTACTACCGCAGCGACCCAGGAGATTCTCCCTTCCCCTACTTCCCTCCTCCAGGCCGCCCGCCTTGCCATGAAGGAGGACCGTCCCATCCAGCTTGACTATTACGAGGCCACGCACAAGGGTGCCGCATTCATTGGCGAGGACCCTGCACGTAAGCAGAAGATGCTTGTCAAGAGCTCTGAGGAATTTACCAGTCTTGTGCAGAACATGTACAAGGCGGGTGATGATATTTTAGTCGTTACAGAGAACTCTATTTACATTGTCAGCTCCAAGACCACCAAGCGCAAGATTGATATGTCCCAGCTGCTTGTAGAGTAAGTGGGGGACGACGCGTCCGCCATACCCCCTCCACTTGAATAAGGGCTCCGCGCGTAGCGCGTTGGGCCCTACGGGCACTACCGCATTCTCCCCTCCTTGCACAATACCCCCTAATAGTCCTCCTAGTTCAATTACAACTACTATACTATTTGTAATAGAACGCTTGTATTATAACTATATTCTTGTATTTACTATTAGGACTACATTGTATTTTGCAGCTCAGAAATACGAAATACACATGTCCAAACTGTTCCGCCAGCCAGCCAACGGCCAAGCCAGTCAGGCGCAAACTAGTTTTCTGCAAACCGTATTTCTAGTCACAAAATCACAGTCTAATCGTATTTTCTATTACTCACAAAATATATAACAAACAGCCCCTATTACAACTACACTCATAACATAAATTTGAGAACCCTAGTCACTCCACCAAATCCACTAACAGCCCCTATGTCCCGCTCACTGTCGCCACCCAAATACGCTACACCAATCTTATTGGGCGTTCTTGGAAATCGCTCCGATATTACCAAGGCAAAAATCCAGACTGAACTCCTACCTGCAGTAGTGGCAGAACTAGATCGCACTCCAGACCAATGTTATGTAAGCACTGAAGGTCTCACGTCAATCTATGTTCAAGATTGGTGTGAGCGAAATAGTGTCCCTGTAACAGCCATTGATGCCGACTGGCGTACTCTCGGTCGGCGCGCTCGGGCCATTCGCGACACACGCATTCAAAAAGAGGCCACACATTTCCTCTTCTTCCTTGCGCCACGTTCCGACTACTACCTAACAGCTGCAACTCGACTTGCAAAGAAAGGACATACGGTCTTCACCTATAACGCCACCGATGATTCACTGGAGGAACTTGTAGTGGAGCAGGAGGTTAAAATTACTTCGCCTGCGAAGAAGGAGAAACCAAAGTCCGGTCGCAAAGGATGTAAAGGAAAAGAGCAGACGCTAACGCAATTCCTGCAGAAACAAGCATCACAACAATCTGGCTCAAGCGCATCCCCTTAGAGAGGCCGAGCTTGCCGCCCATAAAGGCCACTCCGAACACACCGAGGATGGCAAACGCGGCCATAATAGACTGCCACACAAACAAGAAATAGAACCATCCGCATACGGTTGAGTTAGCAATGCTCTTCATCCAAGAATCTTCCATTTTCTAGTACTAAGTGCGTTTTTAATCGCACCTAAATGTAGAAAATGGTTCGTCGCACAAAGTCTATGAAGCGGTCTAATCGCCGGGCAAATCGCCGCACTGTGTACCGGCGCCGTCGTGGTGGTGCCCTTTCCATGAACTCTGCTCTCCCTTATGGTGACTTTGAGAAGGGTCTCGGTGGTGGCGACCTTAAGCAGGGTCAGGAGTTCCTTGATGCCAATAAGGCCATGCACGGTGGTGCTCTTGGTGGTGCGGACTACGGTGATGCCTTCAGTGGTTCTCCTCTTATCCCTGAGTCTATGGCCGGTGCTGCTCGTGTTGCTCCTCTTGATGCTGCCTTTAAGGAGATTGCAGGGATGAAGGATATGGAGGGTGGTCGCCGTCGTCGTCGTGCTTCCCGTAAGTCTCGCAAGGGTCGTAAGGCCTCTCGCAAGTCCCGTAAGTCTCGTCGTGCTTCTCGCAAGTCTCGTCGCTCCGCTTCTCGTAAGAACATGCGTAAGATGGGTTGCACATACCGTAAGGGTCGTAAGATGAACATGTATGGTGGTGCCGCTGTGACCTACAGCCCTGCTGACTTCGGTGCCAAGGAGATGCTTCTTGATGACTACTCAGGTGCCGGCCTCAACGCTGAGTGGAAGGACGCTGCAAATCCCGATGATATGGCCCCCAAGGCGGTTGATACCTATCGCCCTTAAAATAGGGCCCGCTGTGTAAAACCCCCGAAATAATATATTAATTCCACATATCACTACAAGCGCACGTAATGATATATGTAATTGGTCCATCACATTTACATGACAAATTTACAAACGTAATTCAACACGAATTAAAACAGAAAACACTTTTTCCAAATTGTAAGCTCACTGGTATTTGGGGTGTGCCAAATTGGTCAATTGAATTGCACACACATATACAAAACGCATATAAAAAATACAAAACAGTTGTATGGCTGGTATCTGAATATAAACTCCACAATTTTGAATATCCAGAACTTCTAAAATTACCAGATAATGAACTGTATTATAATTCACAGTACGTTGACGGTGCAATTAGTAAATCATATATGACACCTGAACACATACATTTTCTTGGTAATCACACACTAAAAGTTGTTGATGATGTAATACGCAAATATCCAAATATTAAGCTTATTTTTTGGTGCCTTTATAAACGTACAAAAGCAAATAGTAACTCGTCTTATCCCCGCGATTTATGGTATGATAGTATCAAAACACGCTATAAAGCAAACATACTTGACATTGACAATTTTACTACACCACGCGAATTTAACCGTAAATTACGTGACGATTCGGCCCATCCAAATAAGGACGGCTATATTTTACTTGATACTATGATACGATCGCTTACAACGTCCGACACTAAATACCATTAATTATACAACACTGCGTATATTATAATTATATATTGTATTGTAAGACTATATAATATATATATTATGTCATTTAGTGTTTCAAAACGTGGCGGACAATTACAATATAAAGATTATGGTGGATTTGCATTACGCAATCCATCAACAATTTGGTGCATTCAAAAAGCGGATGAAATATATAAATGGGGTGACTTTAGTCAATTTGTAATACACACAGGGGACTACGAATTAAATCCAGAACACTATACATATAGCAAACGACATAGCTACAATAAAGTTGTTCCTGACTTTAATTTTCACGGTTGGCCCGAAGTAGGCATTGATGATTATGATGCAACTATTGCAGAAATAGATGCCGCTGGCTTACAACCATATACGCTAAACAAAGTAGGTTGGATTGGAAATACACGGACACACAGAAATCGTACCCTAATGGTAAATATTGGAAATCAGCACCCAAAAATATGCGACTTTAGTGATATGAATTGGATAAATTCAAACACTACAAAGCTCAATAGTACAAAGTATATGTCATTACCCGATTTAGTGCGCATATATTCACTACTAGTTGATATTGAAGGCAACGGGTACTCTGGGCGCCTTAAGTATTTATTGTGGTCACATAGGCCAGTACTACTTGTTGAACGGCCTCACAAAGAGTATTTTTTTAAATATTTAGTACCATGGGCACACTACATACCTGTGAAAAATGACTTGAGTGATTTAATTGAAAAAACGAATTGGTGCTTAGAAAATTATCAAGAAGCACTTGCGATTGCAGAGCGTGCATATCAATTCAGTAAGCTCCATTTAACACGCGATGCATGTTATGCACGCTGGAACGAACTCATCACAGAGCACATTGCTACATCTCCAAAAGTGTCGCTCCCAGAGCCGCCACAGTACTCTCGGTCCGCCCAAACATCTCTAGCAACGCCGTCCGTCCCTTCCCTGCCACAACGTCCCGTTCATCCACCCCAATCAGTACCTTTACAGTCAAAACCAATGAACCGTGCGCTGCTCCTCCGTTCAACGGCATACCGTATCCCTCAACCTTCAATACGTCGCCAGTTACAACCCCTGCCGGCACCCGCACCCGCACAGGCTCCTCCCCCTCCCGCACCTTTGGATGACCATCCACCACGTGCACACATCCACACAGACTATCCGCCAATCCAATCACAATCGTCTGTTGTAAGTCCGCCCCCCGACGCACCCAGCCAGCCGCCGACTCCGCCTCATCCAGAATAATCACCACATCACCGGCAACATCGTATTCTAGTGTTTCCGAACAGGCCTCCGCAAACTTCAGCTGGTCCCCAGGATTCATTCCAGGAGCAATTGACACCTCTAATTGTCGCAACTCCTTGACCCGACCTGACCCAGCACATGGCTCACATGCACGACGAGTCTTCATTCCCTCGCCTCCACATCCCGTACAAGGCCCTTGAGTCTGCATAATCATATTTCCCATCATCATTGTACGGCTAATTTGACCCATACCTCCACACTCCCCACAGGTCTCCTTTTCTGCCGCACCAGTCCCCTTACAGTCCGTGCAAATCTTCATACGCTCAAACGACATTTGAATCGTGTGACCGTAGTAAAACTGCTCTAGGCTGAGTGGTAGCCTATCCACCTTCGGTGGGCCCTTATAACCTTTCTTGACCGGCCCACGGGGCTTGCCACCACCAGGCAACATGTCCGCCATGTTGAATGGAAACGGAAACGGAAACGGCATACCGCCTCCTACATGTACCTCCTGCATCGGTGGCTCCTCGCCTGGAATAGACCCAGTCATATCATACATGCGCCGTTTCTCGCTGTCACTCAACACCTCATAAGCCTGCTGGATTTTCTTGAATTCTTCCGCGTCGCCGCCCTTGTCTGGATGATGTGTCTTTACAAGACGCTGGTGTGCCTTCTTAATGTCTGCCGCAGTGGCTCGCTTATCAATACCAAGACGTTCATACAAATCACCAGGCATATGCGTTAAGAATCTGATTCTAATCCCCTACAAGAGTTTAAGCTAGGACACACATAATGTCACTAATGACGTCGCAGCAGGTGCCGCAACAACAGCCATACCCCACAGAGCTGCTTTCATATGATAAATTGTGGCACCGCATACAGCCATTCTATGCGACCCCTACACATTTTGCCGTTACGGGTGTGCCAGGGTGTGGTAAAACGACTTTTGTGCGCGAGTTTTTGCGGAACTACTACACACATCACGGTATCACGGCGCCCGAAAAGGACTGGATTTTCTTCTTGAACGGCGAACAAGACCGTGGTATTCACCGTGTGCGCGAGTCTCTCCTGGATTTCGTCCGCCAGCCTACCAAACAAAAAGGGGTGTGTCGCTGGGTTGTTGTGGATGATATGGACACATTCCCTGAGCTTAGCCAGCAGGCCTTGCGCCGTCCCATGGAGCTCTACAAACATGTGACGTGCTTTATTTTTGTCGGCAATCATTTCAATTCCCTTATTCCACCCTTACAGTCCCGTTGCAAACATTTTGCAGTTGATATTATTTCACTAGAAGTTATTGGCCCTATGCTACTGAAACGTGCAGGCGTGGATAGATCACATCTAAGTGACAAAATATTGCAATGGTTTGCAGCTAGTAGTTATGGCAATGTGGCTGAATATTGCCACCACGCTAGTCTAATAGCAGCCTTTGAAAAGTATGGACGTGGGCAATTAACAGACAAAGTATGTACAGATTTATGCTCTGTGCCGCCTTATTATGATTATTTGCCGTTTATTCAGTCTTTTTTCTCGCGTAATTTACCGGCAGCTGCATCTCAGCTAACGCGCCTTTGGTTCCGCGGATTTAGCTTTGAGGATATATTGGAATGTACTCAGCAAACTATTACATTTTTCGGCGTGCCATCGTTTGAGCATGCATCCATTGTGACTCGTTGGCTTATAGCAAGCTGGTCGGCATATTGCCAAGGATGTACATCGTATTTGAGTTTGTATAATTGTTTAATTGAAGCATTTAACGGCCAAGTAGAATTTATGAACCTAGTGTAGTATATGTATGAGTGGTCTTCCTCCGTTATCCCCAGGGCTTAAACCCCTGAGCCGGCCTCCGAGCCTGCCTCCGTCTTGCGCGTCATCTATGAATTCTAGCACTACTAGCCGTCGTGATAATCTATTTCGTGAGTGTATTCCTCGTGAAGTTATAAATGAGGTCTTAGTCTTCCTCAAGTTTAATAACATTGAGGATACACGTGTATTTACTATGAAGGATTTGAAGCCTGCCGAGTTTGATCCGGCCTTGCTCATCCTGGAACCTTACTACATCCCGTGCAAGGCGCGGAAGTATTTATATGGCGAGATGACTGCCCACAGGATTGTCACCATCCTGCGGCAAATCTTGCGCACCCAAGGCTATGGCCTTATTTCCCAAGAGCGTACTATTAGTGGAAAGAAAGAGCTCCACTACCAGATTCAGCCAATGATATTTAACGAGACCAATGATTCGCCAGGGGTGAATGTGGATTTTTCATAAGCGTGTATAGAACCGCTGAACAGTTGTATAGGTTAAATACCGTAACTGACGTAACTATGTGTTATAATTACAATTACAACACATATTTACTAATTATGAACGCGCTGCCCGAGCTACAAGCGTTGCCATATACGGCAACGTCATTATCAGTGTTGGGGCGATTTATATTTATGTATTTATTGTATAAAAATAAAAGTACAAATAGTTTATCGCTCACATTTTGCGTGCTGAGTATTTGCTCGTCAGGTATGTGGATGTATTATAGCATACGCGTACGTGACACCCCTATGATTGCACGTAGTGGCATTGAGGCTTCACTGTTGTCATTGTCGGCGGTGTATATTATACGCAATAAGTTGCGCCGACATGCTCAAATCCTACCAGCCTAATTGTTACTCCCATACGCCCGTGCTAAATCACGGTGCTGATGTGCCGGCACTGCATGTTTATACACCACACGCGTTTCCAAAATCTCCTGCCCGTCTTCACTGTACGTGTGCTCTACGGTCTTCACGATGTCTTGTAGGCGAAACGGGCGATAGCGTAACTCATTGTCTGTGTAGTACCAACGGGTGTCCCCAAAATCATCGGATTCAATCTCACATGATAAAATCACTGACGAAATACGAACCACAACGTCATGTAAGAAATCCAAATACGCATCCCGTAAATCTCCATGATGCCAAATCACTTTCTTAGAAATCTCGCACGTAAATACGCCGTCGTCCGTCAAATCATACTCATAAAAATGCGCCCCAATCCTTGTCGCCTTCCAACAATCAATGAGCCCGCGCCAATCCCGTGATAGTCCCATGTAGGTCGCTACCCGTTCCGCCTCGCCGGCCTCTGCAGCTTCTAACGTGTACTGCCGCGCTTCGCCATATTTGGGCAAATATGACGGGTCGTCGCGTTCATCACAGAGCCCCCGCAAATACTCACCACGCACAAACTCAATATATTCAGGTTTAATTTTGCAACGAAACCTCAATATATAATGCCACCCCATCCCGCTATACCCTACACACACCCTAAGAGTTTTAGATGGACCCGTCAAACTGCTTCTCTGTCGGCACATTATTGGCCAACAACAGCAAATCACGCACCACCAGGTCGCTCTCCATGATTTGC
>JACCDM011427276.1_pt1 | contig 18490 bp, 11 predicted proteins | sample 7445851 | NCBI WGS metagenome assembly JACCDM01 (sample SAMN15323438, study PRJNA562643) | freshwater metagenome | isolation source: river surface water | place: USA:Blue River Watershed | collected 2017-08-16
CCCCTGTCCATGTGTTGGTGGTGGATGACAACAACGTCAACCGCTTGGTGGTGTCCACCACCTTGTTGCGCAGCTTCCCGAACGCCATCATTGAGCAGGCCGAAAACGGCACCCAAGCCTTGGAGAAAATGCGCACCACCCTTTATGAATTGGTGCTGATCGATTTGGTCATGCCTGACATCGACGGGGCAGATGTGGTGAGCGAGATTCGGCGCAATGCCCCAGAACCGTTTCGAAGCGTACCGGCCATCGCCCTCACCGCCAATGTGGCACAAGACGCGATCGACCGATGCAAGGCGGCCGGGGTGAACGAGGTGCTGCCCAAACCCTTTGATCGCAACACCTTGATCCGTGCTGTTCGCTCTTACACCATCGACAAAAACCGCACGTCTCCCAGCGCTTGAGTCACACTGCGACGGCTATGATCGCGCAGTCTTTCCCGAAACACCACCATGACCACTGCTTTAGAAGAGGTGCGCCGTCGGCGCACTTTTGCCATCATTTCCCACCCCGACGCTGGTAAAACCACGCTCACTGAAAAGCTGTTGTTGTTCTCGGGTGCGATTCAAATTGCAGGTTCGGTCAAAGCGCGCAAGGCCTCGCGTCATGCCACCAGCGACTGGATGGAGATTGAAAAGCAGCGCGGCATTTCGGTGGCCTCATCGGTGATGCAAATGCTCTACCGCGAGCATGTGATCAACCTGCTCGACACCCCCGGCCACAAAGACTTTTCGGAAGACACTTACCGCGTCCTCACTGCCGTGGACTCGGCCTTGATGGTGATCGATGCGGCCAACGGCGTGGAGGCGCAAACCCGCCGTCTGATCGAGGTGTGCCGACAGCGTGACACGCCCATCATCACCTTCGTCAACAAAATGGACCGCGAAGTGCGCGATCCCTTGGACATCTTGGACGAGGTTGAACGTGAACTGGGCATGCCCTGCGTGCCCATGACCTGGCCCGTGGGTCAAGGCAAATTGTTTGGCGGCATTGTCAATTTGCGCACCCAGGCCATGACCGTGTTCGAGTCGGGCAGCGAGCGCTTGCCACAAGACTTTGAAACCGTGCCCTTGAGCGAGCAAGGCAAATTGGCCGATCGCTTTGGCCTGGAATGGCAAACCGCCATGGACAGCATGGAATTGGCCACGGGTGCTTCGCCTGCGTTTGACCGCGAGGCCTTTTTGGCGGGGAAGCAAACACCCGTGTTTTTTGGCTCGGGCGTGAACAACTTCGGTGTGATGGAAGTGCTGGACGCCTTGGTGGATTTGGCGCCATCACCACAACCGCGGCAAAGCTCATTGCTGGTCAACAAGCAAATGGTGGAGAAAACCATCCAACCGGAAGACACGGGTTTCGCGGGTGTGGTGTTCAAGGTGCAAGCCAACATGGACGCCAACCACCGCGACCGCATCGCCTTTGTCCGGGTGGCCTCTGGCCGATATGCCCCGGGCATGAAGCTCAAGGTGCAGCGCAGCAGCAAGGAGTTGCGCCCCACCTCGGTGGTCACGTTCTTGAGCCAACGCCGCGAAGCCGTGGACGAGGCCTATGCCGGCGACATCATTGGTTTCACCACCCATGGCGGCGTGCAATTGGGCGACACCATCACCGATGGTGCCCATTTGCAATTCACCGGTTTGCCATTTTTCGCGCCCGAACTCTTCATGACTGTGATCCTGAAGAACCCGCTGCGCACCAAACAACTGCAAACGGGTTTGGAACAACTGGGTGAAGAAGGTGCGATCCAGGTGTTCAAGCCCGAGATGGGTGGCTCCATGTTGTTGGGTGCTGTCGGTCAGTTGCAGTTTGAAGTGGTGCAGCACCGCTTGAAAGCCGAGTACGACTGCGATGTGCGCCTGGAAGGTTGCCAGTACACCGGTGCGCGCTGGATCACCGCCGACACCCCGGCCGAGTTGCGTGAATTCACCAACGCTTATCCGCAACGCATGGCCTTGGATGCAGCCAACACCCTGGCTTACTTGTGCACCTCGCCTTATGACGTGCGATTGGCGCAAGAACGTTTCCCGAAAATCCATTTCCACCCCTTGCGCGAACACGCCGGCTTGGCACTCGGTTCGGCCGGCTGATTGGGTCCGATGCGCAAAGCCTTGTGGCCCCACTCACTGCTGCCATATTTATGGTTGCTGTGGTGGTTGGGCGTGGCGGGCTTGCTGTGGGGATCGCCACCCGCACCATCGGCCATGGGTCGCCCTGCGGCAACACCTGTGCATGCGACCGCGCCTCTGGATGCCGACAAGCCCTGGCCTTTCGTGCTGGAGGCTGAAGGTTTGATCCCGCAACCGCCAGGCACACCCGCGGCCCACGCCAGCAACTTGCTCAGCCTGCCCAACGATCCCCAGTTCAGCTTGGCGGCGTTTTGGTTTGCTGGCAGCGCCGAAGGGGCCGAGGATGTGCGCATCGTCATGTCGCTGTGGTCCCGCGCTGCCCAAGCATGGACGCCGCCCACCGACGTGGTGAACCGACACAGCGCCGGCGCGGCTTTGGGCAAGGGCTTGCGACGCATCGGCAACCCCGTGGCCTGGCTGGACCGGGAACAGCGCTTGCATTTGTTTGTCGTGACCACCGGCATGGGTGGCTGGGCTGCTGCACGGGTGCTGCACCTGCAACAAAGTCAGGCTCAACACCCTTTGCAAGCCGATGCCTTGGGCTTGGATTTGGTGGGCTTGTTGCCCCTGAGTTGGTTTTGGAACATCAGCCATTTGGTGCGCCATGCGCCTTTGCCGCTGGCCGATGGCGGCATGGTGTTGCCTTTGTATTTCGAGTTGGGCACCAAACACCCGGTGTTCGCTTGGTTCAGCCCGCAAGGTGCCTTTCAAGGCGTTCGGCGCTTCACTGAGCGACGCAACATCTTGCAAGCGGCGCCCGTCGCGCTCACCGGCTCTCACTGGTTGGCTTACTTGCGCACCCAAGCGCCCAACGACCAGGTGGCGCTGGTGCAAACCCAAGATGCGGGCCTGACTTGGTCTTTGCAGGACGACTTGCCCTTGAGCAACACCGATTCGGCGGTGGCCGCTTTGCGTTTGCCTTCTGGTTCGGTGGTCATGGCTCGCAACCCGCAAGAGGGTTACCGCAGCCAACTCCTGTGGCACCACAGCCCTGACGGCCTCCAATGGTCGGCCCCGCACACTTTGGTCCAAGGCCAAGCTGGCGAGGAGTACGCCTACCCTGCATTGGCCTGGCAAGACGATCGCCTGTGGGTCAGCTACACCCATTTGCGCCAAGGCATCGCTTGGCAACGCTGGCGTTTGAAGTCCAGCGGGGAGCGACAACCATGAACGGCTTGATGTGGCAGGCCTTTGCCCTGCCTGCGCTGGAAGTGCAGCAGTTGCTGCATGCCGCGACCTGGGTGGCGGTGTTGTCTTGGGCCAGTGTGCGCCTGTTGTCCCCCCTGCTCGGTCGAGCGGCATGGCTGTTGTGCAGCTTGACCTGGGTCTTGTTGCTCGCCTGGTGGAAGACACCACTCATGGCACTGGGTTTGGCGTTTCAAACGCCCAGTCTGCTGACCTTGTGCCTGTGTGTGGTGGCCGCATGGTCAGACTTGCAAACACCTGAACGCCAAATCTTTTCATCGCCTGCCACGGTTCAAGCCCCATCGGTGGCGTGGGGCTTGGTGGTGGTGCTGGGTTGGTTGCTGATGCTCGACACCTGGGGCCGCCTGCCCATGGACCTGTACCTTTGGGGTTTCGCGTCCGAAGCGCGCTGGTGGGCCTGGGGCTTGGCAGGGGTTTGGATGTTGTGGGCGGGTTTTCAAGAGCGCTTGACCGCGTCTTGGCATGGGCGGGCCGCCAGTTGTTTGCTGATGGCCGTGGCTTTGTTCGGTGTCACCCACGCCCCCACCGGCAATGCCTGGGACGCTGTGCTCGATCCCGGCTTGTGGCTGTTCGCCCATGTGCAACTGTGGCGGACCTGGGCGTCTCAACGCACCCGCATCAACCACTCCTGACGCCACAGCCATTCATCGGGTCGGTGGATGTTGCCGCTGTGCACCTGACCCGGTTTCAAGCGCAATTCCAAGTCCCATCGCACCGCCACACGCTGGCAACTGCTGGCTTCACACGGCAATGGCGGCGCGCCATGGGGACGTGCCACCACAAACCAGGTGCCAGAGGTGGTGTCGCGCCCCTCGCTCAAGGCGTCGACTTTGTCGGCGTCGGGTGTGATGCGGTTGCCCTGGGGCAGCAGGTATTGAAAGCGCTCGAACTCCCCGTTGAAACCAGCAGGCACCCACACGGTTGTGGCCACGGGCCGATCAGCAGACGCGCCTTGAAAGTGCACCGCAGGCCCCGACAAGCCTGACAGCACCGCGTTCAAACCCAGATAAGCACACAGCACGCTGACCAAGGCGGCCCAAGGCTGCGGCTCTGAACGCCACAGCAACTGCGCCAACAAAACACCTCCACCCACCACAGCCAGTGCCAACAGCGTCGCCTCCCCAGCCTGGAGCAACCCCAGACCTTGGGCATGCCATCCCAGCCAAGCCAGCACAGCCAGCATCAGGCTGGACAACAGGGCCACAGCACGCAGCGGCCAGCGGCCCACGTCATGCACATGCAACGCGATCAACAGGGCCAATGCGGGCATGGCGGGCAACAGGTAGCGACCCGAGCGTTGGCTGGGCAGCAGGAACACGCACCACCAAACCAACAACCAAACCACCAAAGCCAGGCTCAAACGCGCACGCCCCTCATGGCGCGACATGCGCCGGTGTCGCCAGGCCAGGCCCAGCAACGCCAACACCCAGGGAATCATCAAGCCGGCGTTTTGCAAATAAGCGGTGAGGTAAGCGACACCGCCTTTGAGGCTGAAGAGCTGCGCCCAATACCCTTGCGCCGCGTTCATCTTGCCGACGTTTTCACCCACCACAAAGTCTTGCCAAACATGCGCGGGATGCGGATCGAACCACAACCAGGAGGCCATCAAAGCCAGTGCCAACACCCCCATCCAAGCCAATTGCAGGCTGATAACCAGTACCGACGGCCACCGCCACTGCTGCAGCAACACCAAACGAACCGCCCACAGGCCTGCACACACTGGGGCGACCAAGGCAAATGATTTGTACAACAGGCCCACACCCAATAACAAACCCCAAAAGGTCCACCAAGCCCATTCGCCAAGCGTGTGGTGGGTCTCGGCGGTGGCTGGGCGTGCCGCTCGCCAGAGCACATGCATCAGGGCCAGGCTGTACCAAAACATCTCGGGCGCTGTGGTCAGGTAGGGCCGGCCATAGCGGAACGTGCCCCAACAAGCCAAGAAAGCCAACACCGCCCAGGCACTGGTGCGCCACTCGCCGGTCCAACGGTGCAACAAGGCCGCCATGCCCGCACACACCAAAGACAGGTACATCAGGCTGGGCAGCCGTAGCACCCACAACTGGTTCCAGGCACCCCAGTCACTGGCCACCATCGCTTGCCAGAACAACAGTGGCGGCTTGGTGTTGCGCATGCTGGGGATCTCGGTCAACAAGGGCAACCATTGATCCGATGCCGCGGTGAGGCGGGCGATGTGGGCGTAAACCATTTCATCGCCATTGCTGGGCATGTACAGGTTGTTCAGACCCCAGGCGTAGATGCAAGCCATGACCGCCACGGTGCACCACAACACCCAAGTGGGTGGATGCCTGCGGTTCATGCCTCGGGCGGCTGGTGGCGACGGAACGTCCACCAGTCGTTGGTCAAATAATTGCTGACACTGGCCACCACGATGGAGATGACATTGGCCAAGAGATAGTGCATGTGCCCCGACAACCAGAGGGTGAGGGCGTATTGAATCAAGATGCCGAACCAGGAGGCCAAGGCGTATTTCAACAAGCGCCACAAAGTGCTGCGGTTCAAACCCAAACGCGTTTGCAAGCCCGACGCCAAGCGATCCGCCCAGGTCCACAAACTGTTCCAGGCAAAGTTGTTCAAGGTGGCCACGGCAATGGCGCAGGCCAAGGCGATGGACAAGCGCTGTGCCGGGTCAAGCACCCCAGCCAAGACCCATTCTTGCAACACGAACAACACCGCCATGTTGACCAAGGTGCCCGAGGCACCCACGGTGGCAAAACGCACATACCGCCAGCGGTAGAGGCGCAACAACCAGGGTTCGGCCCAGGCCAAACGCGCGGGCAAATGAAAGGGCAAGACCTTCATGGCCTGATCAGACATAAGCGGGGTCGCGTGGCGCACACAAGGCCAACTGGGTTTGCGCCAAGGCCAGCACCTGCTCGGGGCTGATGCGCTGCAAACATTGGTTGTCGCCATCACAAGGGGTGGCGCGGTGGTTGTAAGCCGTCAGGCAAGGTGAGCAAGCCGCGTGGCTTTCCAACACCGTGGCACGTGGCGTGAGCGGGCCGTACAAAGCACTGGTCTCGGGACCGAAAAACATCAAGGTGCGTATCGGTGTCAAACTGGCAAAGTGACCCGGGCCGCCATCGTTGGTGACCAACAAATCGCAATGGAAAAACAAACGGGTGAGGGCTTCCAAGTCTTTGGTGTAACCGACCATGTTCACGCACAGAGGGTGACCACAGGCCGCTTGAATCCCTTGCGCCAAAGCCTGGTCCTCAGGCAAACCGATGATGCCCACCGCATGTCCTTGGGCACAGAGTTCGCGTGCCAAGCGGGCGTAATGCGCGGCAGGCCATGCGCGGATTGGCAACAAGCCGCCACCTGCATAAAACAAGATGCGTTGTTTGGCCGCCATGAACCCCGGATGGTCGCGGTGCAAGGCTTGGGTGAAACTGGCCATGTCGCCATGGCTGAAATGCACTTCCAAGCCCGCGTCCAAGGGTTTGTGGTTCAACCGCAGGGCCTTGGTGCGCGGTTGTGTCTGGCTTTGCAAGGCATCCACCAAGGCGATGAATTGCAAGCTGATGTGGCGATAAGGGTTGTAGGGAATGGCGGCGTTGAAAAACGAACCCCGGTACAAACCTTCTTGGGTGTGCGGGGTGAAACCCGTCTTCAACCGTGCGCCACTGCCATAAGCCAACAAGGCGCTGATGCGGGAGAACAATTCGCAATCGATCACCGCGTCCAAGTTCAATGCCCGCAAACGCCACAACACCCGGCACAGGTCCCACAGCAGGCCACCCAAGGAGCGGTCGTCAATGCCATGCAAATGGGATTCCGGGGCCAACCCCAGCAAGCGCGCCACCGACTGGTTGCGCTGGAGTTGCAGGATGTGGACCTCGACCCCGGGATGCTGGGCGCGCAACTGCTGGAACATCGGTCCGGCCAACACCATGCTGCCCATCTCGGACAACATGATCACCAGCACCCGGCGCATCGGTTGTGGCGGAACGGTTGTGGCCCCGAAGCAGCGGTGCCACAGAGACACCACGGCACACAACAAGGGCCCTGCCCAAGCGTCGATGCGGCGTTGTGTCTGGATGTTCATGAGAAAGAAAGGCGATTGTAGAGAGCCCCGGCCCTCGTCAAACCCTCGCCAGCACAGGTGCCAAGGCACGACCCGTGTGGGTGCCCAGCTTCACCAAGGCCTCGGGCGTGTCTGCCGCCACCACCCGACCACCCTGGTCACCGCCTTCGGGGCCCAGGTCGATCACCCAATCGGCTTCGGCGATCACGTCCAAGTCGTGCTCGATCACCACCACGCTGTGGCCGCCATCGACCAAGCGGTGCAACACCCGAATGAGTTTGTCGACATCGGCCATGTGCAAGCCGACAGTGGGTTCGTCCAGCACATACAAGGTGTGCGGCGCTTGCTGGCCACGGCGGGTGATGTCGTCGCGCACCTTGGAGAGTTCGGTCACCAGCTTGATGCGCTGCGCCTCGCCCCCACTCAACGTGGGGGAAGGTTGACCCAGGGTCAAGTAGCCCAGACCCACGTCTTTCAAGAGTTGCAAAGGGTGGCTGATGGTGGGCATGGCGGCGAAGAAATCCACCGCCTCGTCCACTTCCATTTGCAACACCTCGCCAATGCTTTTGCCACGCCAACGCACCGCCATGGTTTCGGGGTTGAAGCGCGCGCCCTTGCAGACCTCGCACAGCACTTTGACGTCGGGCAAAAAGCTCATTTCAATGGTGCGCATGCCCTGGCCTTCACAGCCCGGGCAGCGGCCTTCGCCAGTGTTGAAACTGAAGCGGCCTGGGCCGTAGCCGCGCGCTTTGGCTTCCAAGGTTTCGGCGAACAACTTGCGGATCGTGTCCCAAAAACCAATGTAGGTGGCCGGGCAACTGCGGGGGGTTTTGCCAATCGGGGTTTGGTCAACTTCCAGCACGCGGTCGACACCTTGGTAGCCGTCAAGGCTGGCACACCCGACCCAAGCTGGGTGTTTGCCGGCTTCGTCTTGTTTTCGACCGGCTTGGGTGCTGCGCTGCGACACGATGGCGGCCACGTTGTGCAACAACACATCGCGCGCCAAGGTGGATTTGCCCGAACCGCTGACCCCGGTGACCGCGACCAGTCGGTGCAGCGGAATGCGGATGTCGACGTTTTGCAAGTTGTGCATGGAAGCGCCTTGCAAGTGGAGGCTTTCAGTGCGGCCAGACGCTTTGCCGGACTCCTCATGCGGCAAGCCGAAATCGTCGCCCGGCAAAGCGCTCCGTCCGCCTTTGGCGCGCAACTTGCCCGTTCCCGAACCATTCAACGCCACCAAACGCCTCGCCTGCAACGGATGCTTCATCGCATGCAGCAAGTACTTGCCAGTCTGTGACTCCGGCGCAGCCATCAGATCGGCGACCACGCCTTGTGCCACCAAATGGCCCCCACGCTTGCCCGCGCTGGGGCCGATGTCGATGATGTGGTCGGCGCGGCGAATCGTGTCCTCGTCATGCTCCACCACGACCAAGGTGTTGCCCTTGTCACTCAAGGAACGCAGCGCGTCCAGCAACATCTGGTTGTCACGGGCATGCAAGCCAATCGTGGGTTCGTCCAACACATAGCAAACGCCTTGCAAATGGCTGCCCAGCTGAGCGGCCAAACGGATGCGTTGCGCCTCGCCACCACTGAGCGTGGGCGCACCACGGTCCAGGGTGAGGTAACCCAAACCGACACGGATCAAAAACGCCAAACGGCTTTGGATCTCAGGCAGCAAATCGCGGGCGATGTCGGCGTCGCGGCCTTGCAGCTTCAAGCCCTGACACCAGTCCAACATTTGCACCACGCTCATGCTGGCCAATTGGGTGATGCCCACGCCTTCAAATGTCACGGCCCGGGCCGTCGGGTTCAAGCGACTGCCGTGGCAACTGCCGCACACCTGCTCGCTGGCGTCTTCCAACTCAGACTCGGCAAAGCTTTTTTCACGGCCGCGCTCTTTCGGGTCTTGCACCGAATCGTCCATCGCCGCGCGCTGGGCTTTGGACAGCGCGATGCCCGTGCCCACGCAATCGGGGCACCAACCGTGTTTGCTGTTGTAAGAGAACAAGCGCGGATCAAGTTCGGCATACGAGGTGTCACAGACCGGGCAAGCGCGGCGGGTGGAATAGGCTTGCAACACACCCAAGTGGGCGGTGGATGCACCCGTCAACAAAGCCTCTTGCAAACCATCCAAGGGGCTCAACACATGCACCACGCCCTTGCCGTGCTCCAGCGCGGTCATCAAGGCTTGGCGCAAGGTGTCTTCTTTGGCAGGGTCTACTTTCAAAGACGCGACAGGCAATTCGATGGTGTGTTCTTTGAAGCGGTCCAGGCGTGGAAAGCCCTGGGTCGGCAGGAAATGGCCATCGACCCGCAAATGGGTGAAACCACGAGGCCGGGCCCAATCCGCCAACTCGGTGTAGACCCCTTTGCGGTTCATCACCAAGGGGCTGAGCAGGCCGATGTGCTGCCCACGGTATTGGCGCATGAGCAAGGCGGTGAGGCGCTCGGGTGTTTGCGGTTGCACCGCGGCATCGTCATGGATGCAATGCTGGGTGCCGAGTTTCACGAACAACAAACGCAAGAAATGCCAGACCTCGGTGGTGGTGCCCACGGTGGATTTGCGTCCCCCTCGGCTCAGGCGTTGCTCGATGGCGACGGTGGGTGGGATGCCATAGACCGCGTCGACCTCGGGCCGTCCTGCGGGCTGCACGATGCTGCGGGCGTAGGCGTTCAAGCTTTCCAAATAACGGCGCTGACCTTCGTTGAACAAAATGTCGAATGCCAAAGTCGATTTGCCCGAACCACTGACACCGGTCACCACGTTGAATTGCCCGCGCGGAATGTCCACGCTCAGGCTCTTCAGGTTGTGCTCTTTGGCGTTGACGATGCGGATGTGGTTGTGCAGCACCGCGCCTAGGTACTTGGCAGTGGGTTCATTGGCCTGAAGTGCTTGCTTGGCAGCGACTGGACTGGCGTCACTCTCCCCATGCGGCAAGCCAAGAGGGTCACCCGAACCATGGCCGAGCAAGGTGCCCATGGTCTCGACATACTCACGCAGCGCTTGCCCGGTGTGCGAACTGGTGTGCAGCATCACGTCTTCGGGCGAACCTTCAGCCACCAGCCAACCACCCCCTTCGCCGCCCTCGGGTCCGAGGTCGATCAACCAATCGGAGGCTCGGATCACATCCAGGTTGTGCTCGATCACGATCAGCGAATGCCCGGCGTCCAACAAACGACGCAAGGCGCGCATCAGTTTGGCGATGTCGTCAAAGTGCAAACCGGTGGTCGGTTCGTCAAACAAAAACAGCATGCCCTTGCGAGCTGTCGCTTGCTTGCTGCTCGAAGCGGTCTTGGCGGCATCGGCCAAATACCCGGCGAGCTTGAGGCGTTGCGCCTCGCCACCACTCAAGGTGGGAACCGGCTGACCCAGGCGCACATATTCCAAACCGACATCGACAATCGGTTGCAAGGCGCGGATCACCTCGCGGTCCTTGGCGAACAGTTGCGCTGCTTCGCTGACGGTGAGCGCCAGCACATCGGCCACATTCAAAAAAGAAGGGGCCTCAGCGCCTGACAGTTGGCGCTCGATTTTGACTTCCAAGATTTCAGGGCGGTAACGCTGGCCGTCGCAATCGGGGCAACGCAAGTACACATCGCTCAGAAACTGCATTTCCACATGCTCGAAACCCGAGCCGCCACAGGTGGGGCAGCGGCCATCGCCGCCGTTGAAGCTGAATTTGGACGCGGTGTAACTGCGTTGGCGCGACATCGCAGTGTTGGCGAAGATCTCGCGGATCGCGTCCCACGCACCGACATAACTCACGGGATTGGAGCGCGCGGTTTTGCCAATCGGGGATTGGTCGACAAACACCACGTCGCTCAAATGATCGGCGCCCAACAAGCGGTCGTGCGCGCCAGCGCCTTCGGTGCTTTTGCCAAAGTGGCGCAGCAAAGCCGGCGCCAAGATGTCTTGAATCAAGGTCGACTTGCCCGAACCGCTCACACCAGTGACCGTGACCCAGCGCTGCAAAGGAAATTCGATGTTCAGGTCCTGCAAATTGTGTTCGCGCGCACCTTCCAAAATCAGGCGCGGCGTGCTGTGGCTGACCAAGCGCTTTAAGCCCACGCCCACTTGCTTGCGCGCACCCAAATAAGCGCCGGTCAAGGTGTCGGCCTGTTTCAAACCATGGGGCGTGCCGTCAAACACCACCTGACCGCCCCGCTCACCAGGACCAGGACCCATGTCGACGATGCGATCCGCCGCCAACATCACGGCCGGGTCGTGCTCGACCACCACCAAGGTGTTGCCCGCATCGCGCAAGCGCAGCATGGCTTGGGTGATGCGGTGCATGTCTCGTGGGTGCAAACCGATGCTGGGTTCATCCAGCACAAACAAGGTGTTGACCAGCGATGTGCCCAAGGCGGTGGTCAGGTTGATGCGCTGCACCTCGCCGCCACTCAAGCTGCGGCTTTGTCGGTCCAAACTGAGATAGCCAATGCCGACATCACACAGGTATTTCAAGCGGGTGCGGATTTCTTCCAACAACAAATGCAAAGCTTGTTGCTCGGCCTGGGCGTGCGCGGTGAGTGTGGCATCGGTGGCCATGTGCTCGAAAAAGTCGCGCAAACGCGTGATCGGCAGCAGCATCAGGTCGTGCAAACACAAACCGGGCAGGGCTTCCAACTGGGCCCGGCTCCAATGCACCCCTTGCGGCATGAAGCGTTGGGCCGCTGGCATGGCCGCTTGGGCACCCGCCACGCTGCCAATGCGCCACAACAGGCTGTCGGTCTGCAAACGCGCGCCGCCGCAATCGCCGCAGGGGGTGTAACTGCGGTACTTGGACAACAGCACCCGGATGTGCATCTTGTAGGACTTGGTTTCCAGGTATTCGAAAAACCGTTTCACCCCATACCACTGCTGGTTCCATTTGCCCGTCCAGTTGGGCGAACCGTTGATCACCCAATCGCGCTGGGCGGCATTCAGCTTGGACCAGGCGGTGTCGCGCGGAATGCCAGCGGTTTCGGCATGGCGCATCAAATCGTCTTGGCATTCTTGCCAGGCCGGGGTTTGCATCGGTTTGATGGCACCGGTGCGCAAGGTCAATTTTTCATTCGGAATCACCAACCCATAGTCCACCCCGATCACCCGTCCAAAGCCCTTGCACTTGGGGCAAGCGCCAGCGGGTGAATTGAACGAAAACATGGACGGCGTGGGTTCGCTGTAACGCAAATCGCTGTCGGGACAATGCAAACCGGTGGAAAAGCCAAAGGGCTCACCGATCGCATCGCTGCTGGCATCGGCAGGCATGCGGTACGCGGTCATGCGGCCATTGCCTCGCTGCAATGCCAGTTCAATGGCTTCCATGGCGCGGGCGTGTTCCACGGTTTGCAAGCGGAAGCGATCGGCCACCACCTGCATCACCTCACCTCGCACATGGACACGTGTGAAACCACTGGCGCTCAGCCATGTTTGCAATTCCTCGGGCGTGGTGTTGGCGGGCAGTTGCACTGGGAACGTCAACACCCAACGCGGATCGTCCTGGCTCAAGGCCATGAGTTTTTGAAAGATCGAATCGCTGTTGTCGTGGGTCACCGCTTGGGCGGTGTGTTTGTCAAACAAATGCGCGGCGCGGGCGAACAACAACTTGAGGTGGTCGTTCAACTCGGTCATGGTGCCGACGGTCGAGCGCGAACTGCGCACCGGGTTGGTTTGGTCGATGGCGATGGCCGGCGGAACCCCTTCGACTTTGTCCACCGCGGGACGGTCCATGCGGTCCAGGAATTGACGCGCGTAGGCGCTGAACGTTTCCACATAACGCCGCTGGCCTTCGGCGTACAAGGTGTCGAACACCAGGCTGGATTTGCCCGACCCGCTGGGGCCGGTGAACACCGTCAACTCGTTGGTGCGGATGTCGATGTCGATGTTTTTGAGGTTGTGCTGGCGGGCTCCTCGAATGCGTATCAGGCCTTGTGTCATCCCACCATTATTCCCCGAGGTAGGCAGCCCTCACCTTGGGGTCATGCAAAAGGGTTTTGGCTTCCCCTTGCATGCTGATTTGGCCCGATTCCATGACGTAGGCGCGTTGGGCCATCTTCAATGCACGGCTGGCGTTTTGCTCGACCAGCAACAAGGTGACACCCATGGAAGCCACCTCGGCAATGACCTCGAAAATTTTGTCGACCATGATGGGTGACAAACCCATGGATGGTTCGTCCAACAACAAGACCTTGGGGCGGCTCAACAAGGCGCGGCCCATGGCCAGCATTTGCTGCTCACCACCCGACAAGGTGCCTGCCAACTGCGCGCTGCGCTCTTGCAGACGCGGGAACAAAGTGAACACCCGATCGATGTCCGACTGGATGCCGGCTTTGTCGCTGCGCAAATAAGCGCCCATGTGCAGGTTTTCCAAAATGCTCATGCGGGTGAACACGCCACGGCCTTCAGGCACCATGACCAGGCCTTGCTTGACCAAGTCCCAAGGGCCCTGCCCCTGGATGTCGCGCCCCAAATAGCTGATGCGCCCACCGGCCGGCAACAACGACCCAGTGATGGCTTTCATGGTGGTGGTTTTGCCAGCGCCGTTGGACCCGATGAGCGACACCAGCTCGCCCTCGCGCACCTCGAAACTCACCCCTTTGACCGCTTGGATACCGCCATAGGCGACCCGCAGGTCTTGCACTTGCAACAACACGTCGGTTGAACTCATCTCAGTGTTCTCCAGTGCCTAAATACGCTTCGATGACTTTGGGGTCGCTCTGCACCTCGGCGGGTGAACCTTGGGCGATTTGCTTGCCGTAGTCCAACACGGTGACCGCGTCGCACAGACCCATGACCAATTTGACGTCGTGTTCGATCAGCAAAATGGTGCGGCCGTCTTTGCGGATGCGGTCGATCAACTCGCGCAACTGCACTTTTTCGGTGGCGTTCATGCCCGCGGCGGGTTCATCCAGCGCGATCAATTGCGGGTCGGTGGCCAAAGCACGGGCAATTTCCAGACGGCGTTGATCGCCATAGCTCAAGGTGCGGGCCTTGTAAGGGGCCAATTCGCCGATGCCCACATAGTCCAGCAAGGCTTGGGCGCGCTGGGCGATGGCGGCTTCTTCGGCTTTGAAAGACTTGGTGCGGAAGATGGCCCCCAGCACGCCAGAGCCTGAGCGCACATGGCGTCCGACCATGACGTTTTCCAAAGCCGTCATCTCGGCAAACAAACGGATGTTTTGGAAGGTGCGGGCGATGCCAGCCTTGGCCACTTCATGGACCGAACTGGGTTGGTAAGGTTGACCTGCCAGCTGGAAACTGCCACTGTCGGGCGTGTACAGCCCGGTGATGACGTTGAAGAATGTGGTTTTGCCCGCACCGTTGGGGCCAATCAAACCATAGACCTGCCCCGCTTGGATGGTCATGCCCACATCGCTCAAGGCTTGCAAACCGCCAAAGCGCTTAGATATGCCCTGAACTTGCAACACGGGAGTGCTCATGCGGCCTCCTTGTCATGAGGCAGGGCTTTGCCATGCTCAGGCGCTGGCCACAGTCCGCGCGGACGCCATAACATGATGAGGATCATGGCCAAGGCGATCAGCAACTGGCGCAAGATGGCCGCGTCCAATCGCCCGTCGGTCATGGCCTGCAAAGGACCCGCCACATAGCGCAACACTTCTGGCAAGGCGGACAACAGCACCGCGCCCATGATGACCCCGGGCAAGTGACCCAAACCACCCAAGACCACCATGGCGACGATCATGACCGACTCCATCAGGCTGAACGATTCGGGCGAAACAAAACCTTGAAAAGACGCAAACATGACACCAGCCACACCCCCGAAAGTGGCCCCCATGCCAAACGCCAACAATTTGAGGTTGCGGGTGTTGATGCCCATGGCTTTGGCCGCGATTTCATCTTCGCGAATGGCCATCCAAGCCCGGCCTATGCGGGACGTTTCAAGCCGATAGCAAATCAGCGCACTGACCAACACCAATGCCAAAAACAGGTAGTAATAGAGCGTGACCCCTGACAACTCCATGAAACCCAGGTCGAGGCGTTTGGACAAGGGATGACCGAAGATGGTCATGGCGTCAATTTGACCCAAGCCCTTGGGGCCGTTGGTGATGTTGACCGGGTTGTCCAGGTTGTTCATGAACACGCGGATGATTTCGCCAAAACCCAAGGTGACGATGGCCAAGTAATCGCCCCGCAACTTGAGTGTGGGCGCGCCCAACAACACCCCAAACAAACCCGCCAAGCCGGCGCCAATCGGGATGACGGCCCACAAGGGTGTGTGCAGCCCACCGGGGAACATGGCGGCGATCCAAGGAAAAGTGTCGGTCAGATGAGGCGACGCGAGCAAGCCAAACATGTAGGCACCGACGGCGAAGAACGCGACAAAGCCCAGGTCGAGCAACCCGGCATAGCCCACCACGATGTTCAGGCCCAGCGCCAACAAAACGTACAACAACGCCATGTCAGCGATGCGCACCCAGCCGTTGCCAAAGGACTGCAGCAACAAGGGCAGTAACAACAGGCCGACACCCCAAAACAGGTAACGCATGGATCGAGAGGAATGGTTGGTGCCCATGTTCACGCCCTGTCTGCCACGCGCTCACCCAGCAAGCCCGAAGGGCGCAGGGTCAACATGATGATCAACACCACAAAGGCAAAAATATCTGCATAGTGGCTGCCCAGCACACCGCCGGTGAGGTCGCCGATGTAGCCCGAGGCGATCGCTTCGATCAAGCCCAGCAGCACGCCACCCACGACCGCACCAGCCAAATTGCCAATGCCGCCAAACACGGCTGCCGTGAAGGCTTTCAGACCTGGCAAAAAGCCCATGCCATGCTGCACCGTGCCGTAATTGGAAGCCCACATCACGCCCGCCAGCGCCGCCAATATAGCGCCGATGATGAAGGTGGCTGAAATGACCGTGTCGGGCTTGACGCCCATGAGTGTGGCAACGCGCGGGTTTTCCGCGGTGGCGCGCATGGCACGCCCCAAACGGGTGCCGTTCACCAGCCACATCAACACCGCCAAGGCCACCGCCGTGACGCCCAAAATCATGATTTGCGTCGGGGTGATGACCGCCTCGCCCAAGGCAATGGGGTCGCTCGGCAACAAGGTGGGATAGGCTTTGTAATTGGGCTTCCAAATCACCATGGCCAGGGTCTGCAACAAAATGGACATGCCGATGGCGGTGATCAGCGGTGCCAATTTGGGGGCGTTGCGCAAGGGGCGGTAAGCCACTTTCTCAATGGCATAGTTGAGCGCAGCCGCAGCCACACAGGCCGCCAACAAACCAATGATCAGGACCACCCAGCCGGGCATGCCTGGAAAACTTTCCAGCAACAGGCCGATGACGGTCCAACTCACCAGCGCACCCACCATCAATACCTCGCCATGGGCGAAATTGATCAGGTTGATGATGCCGTAAACCATGGTGTAGCCCAAAGCCAGCAGGGCATACATGCTGCCCAGCACCAAGCCATTGATGATTTGTTGCAGGAAGATGTCGATGATGTGTCTCCGAAGCGTGCGCGATTGTAGGTAAAAAAAAGCCCTCCGCGAGGGGAGGGCTGGACTGTCGTTAACCCGAACAATCAATCGTCGGCGTAGATGTCCACATCTTTGGTTTCAGTGATGAACAAAGTACCAATGATGAAGGTGGCACCCGCGATGATGATCGGGTACCACAAGCCGTTGTACATGTTGCCGGTTTGCGCCACGATCGCAAAAGCCATGGTGGGCAGCAATCCACCAAACCAGCCGTTGCCAATGTGATAAGGCAGTGACATGGAGGTGTAGCGGATGCGGGTGGGGAACATTTCCACCAACATGGCCGCAATCGGGCCATAGACCATGGTCACCAAGATCACCAAGTAGGTGAGGATCAAGATGACAACCACTTTGTTGACCTTGGCAGGATCGGCTTTCACGGGGTATCCAGCGGCCTTGAGCGTGGCGCTCAGGTTGGCTGTGATGACCGCATCGCGGCTTTTCTTGTCGTCAGACAGGTTTTTCAACGCGTCTTCGGCTTTTTTCACGGCTTTGGCATCGACAGGGTCGGCTGCTTTCAGCTCGTTGAGTTTTTGCTCGGCCGCTGCTTTGGCCGCTGCCACGTCTTCTGGGGTCACGGTGGTGGAGATCACGGTCTCGCCCACTTTGATGATGGCTGGTGTGCCGGGTGCGGCCGCTTCGTTGGAATAGCTGACCGAACTGCCCGCCAATTTTTGCTTGGCGATGTCACAAGAAGATGTGAACTTGACCGTGCCTGTGGGGTTGAACTGGAAGGAACATTCCGCAGGATCTGCCACCACCACCACTTTGTTGGCCAGCTGTGCCGCGTGCAAATCGGGGTTGGCGGCTTTGGTGAGTTGCTCAAAGACGGGGAAGTAGGTCAGCACAGCCAACAAGCAGCCCAACATGATGATGGGTTTGCGACCGATCTTGTCAGACAGCGAACCAAAGACGATGAAGAAAGGTGTGCCGATCAAAAGCGATGCAGCCACGAACAAATTGGCGGTGGCGCCGTCAACCTTGAGCGCTTGGGTCAAGAAAAACAAGGCATAGAACTGACCGGTGTACCAAACCACGGCTTGGCCAGCCGTCAAGCCGATCAAGGCCAAGATCACGATCTTGAGGTTTTTCCATTGGCCAAATGACTCGGACAAGGGTGCTTTGGAGGTTTTGCCTTCGGCTTTCATTTTCACGAAAGCGGGTGACTCGCTCATGGACAGACGGATGTAGACCGACACGCCCAACAACGCGATGGACACCAGGAAAGGAATGCGCCAGCCCCATTGCTCAAAGGCTTCTTCGCCAAGGACGGTGCGGGTACCCAGGATGACCAACAAAGACAGGAACAAACCCAGCGTGGCCGTGGTTTGAATCCAGGCGGTGTAGGCGCCACGCTTGGTGTGAGGCGCGTGTTCTGCGACATAGGTGGCAGCACCACCGTATTCACCGCCCAAAGCCAAGCCTTGCAACAAACGCAAGCCGATCAGAATGACAGGTGCCGCCACGCCAATGCTGGCATAGGTCGGCAAGAGACCCACGATGAACGTGGACAAACCCATGATCAAAATGGTCACCAAAAAGGTGTATTTACGACCGATCATGTCGCCCAAGCGGCCAAAGAAAATGGCACCGAAGGGACGCACAATGAAACCCGCCGCAAAAGCCAAC
>JACCDM011293203.1_pt1 | contig 18486 bp, 14 predicted proteins | sample 7445851 | NCBI WGS metagenome assembly JACCDM01 (sample SAMN15323438, study PRJNA562643) | freshwater metagenome | isolation source: river surface water | place: USA:Blue River Watershed | collected 2017-08-16
GGTGAATCAAACGGGCATTTTCCGACTCACAAATGCGGGCCAATTGGCTGGGCATGTAATCGTGAATTCCCATTTTCAACATAATTAGTCCCCCTTCAGATAGCAAGGAAGGGCTTTCTTGAAGAAAGGATAACCAGCTGGCCGTGGTGATGCATCCCACGTATTTATCATCAGCGTCCACCACGGGTAAAACCGTAAGGTGTTGGCCCATCATGGGTCCAAAGACTTTGGATAAAGGCGCATGAGGATGGGTTTGAGGGATGATGGCCGGAGAAAGTGCATAGGCACACTCTTTTTCCAACAAACCATCTTCCATCATCGACTCGATCGATAAAAGTCCAACCAAATGTTCGGATTCTACCACAGGGATATGTCCGAGGTTATGGCCTAAAAAACGAATCGCCGCTTCCTTGATGAGTTCTTCAGGTTTGGCGGCGACGATGCGTTGATCGAGTATTTCTTTGGCGATCATAGTCCCTTTTTGGTGAGCCAATCGGCCAAAATATCGTTGAATTTATCGGGGTATTCCATCATGGGCGCGTGTCCACATTCGTCAACCCAAGCAATTTCAGATTGAGGGATGAGTTTATGGAATTCTTCGCAAACTTCAGGCGGAGTAACAATGTCGTTTTTCCCCCAAATCAAGAGCGTGGGTTGGTTGATGACATTTAGTTCTTGGCTAAGGTTTTGGCGAATAGCGCTTTTCGACATGGCTAGGACACGAATAATTTTATTTCGGTCGTTTACAATGTCGAAGACCTCATCCACCAATTCCTTGGTAGCGGTTTCGGGGTGATAGAACGTTTCTTCCGTTTTATTTTTGATGTAATCGTAGCTTCCACGTTTGGGATAGGAACCGCCCATGCCATTTTCGTACAAGCCCGAACTTCCGGTTAATACCAAGCCACAATATTTGGGCGCATGGTTAATGATGTACAACAAGGATACGTGTCCGCCCAAAGAATTGCCAATCAATACGGCGTTTTCAATGCCTTTGTACTTCAAAATTTTATCCACGTACTTCGCCAAATTGGGCACGTTGGTATTGAGCAAAGGAAGGGAATATAAAGGAAGAATTGGAATGAATACTCGGTAATTCTCTTTGAACTTATCGATAACGCCTTGCCAATTGCTTAACGCCCCAAAAAGTCCATGCAAAAGCACCAACGGTTGTCCTTCTCCAACATCTACATAGCGGAAATCTTTTTCTTCAACAATCGTATACGACATAATGAGTTGGTTTCTGAGTGTAAATATAGGTATTAATTTTTTGAAGTTAGCACCATCCAATTTTCGATGATTTTCAACCCAAAATTGGTTTGAATACTTTCAGGATGAAATTGCACTCCCCACCAAGGAAGCTGTTTCGCTTGAAGGGCCATGATTTCGCCTTGGGGAGATTCGGCTTCCACCGAAAACAAGTTGGTAGCGTGCGCCAAAACCAAGGAATGATACCTCATCACATCAATTCCTTGGGGAATATCGGCAAAAATTCCAGACTGAGCGTGATGAATTTGCGATGTTCTCCCGTGCATGGGCTCTTGGGCAAGATGCAGGTGTGCACCGAGAAACTCTCCCATGGCCTGATGGCCCAAACAAACTCCGAAGGTGGGGATGCGAACGTTGGCTGCTTGTTGAACTACCTCTTTTAAATTGCCCGCATCCGTCGGACGATCGGGCCCGGGCGATAGAATCAATCCATCAAAATTTGATAATGAAGGACAATCTGCACGATTATTTACCACATGTAAATCGGCCCCCAACCGCAGAAAATAGTCGGCGAGGATGTAGGTAAAAGAATCGAAATTATCATGCAGCAGGAGTTTCATTTCCTTGGGCTTTCAAGATGAGCTGAGTATTTTCTTCCACGGAAAAGCCCAAGGCCTCCAAGCTTTGAATCACCAAATGAATGGAGTCTGGGAGAATTCGATAGCGAAAGGCATCATGTTCCAGTTCTTCTACCTTTCCCATCTCCTGAAAAATTTCTTCGGGTAACCAAGAAATGATTTCTTCTTCAAATCTTGGGAAAAATTCTCCATCTTCAAAACCAGGAAGAAGTTCTACCGAAAACTCATCATCGGGAAGAGGAAGTGCCAATCCGGGCACATAATTGGATAGACTTTCTCCCATTAAAAAATGAGGGAACAGTTGTTCGTACTCCAATACTTCCAAAATTCGATACATCACTTCTTCGTAGGTTTCTTGGGAAGTTAATCGAATAAAATCAGCCCAATTTTTTGAGCGAGGAATAGCATCCGAAATGGAGGCATATTGAATGGCTTGATGCTTGAATGCAATCACCACATTATCTTCAATAATTCCGTAAACGAGTTCTTTCATTAAAAATCGGATGGGCGGTAAAAAATGGCAGATTTTATTCCGAAGCTCCAGTAATTTTCCTTGATGGATGACTGAGCAGGAGAATGAATGGAGCGGGAACCGTAATTCAATTCGAGGCGAAGGTTATTGCCTCGGTTGATGATGTACCCCAAGGAAAACCGATAATGAATGATACTCTGAGGATCTCCTTGAGTGAGAGAATTCCCTTCATCGGCAGGGCGCAAATTGTAATTTTTGAAAATATTTCCGCCCAAAGAAGCCGAAGAAGTATCGTTTCCTCGAACGCTATTGGAAAACCAAAGGTTGGCTTGAAATCGATTTTGTGTAACCTGCACTTGGCCCAAAAGCTCATGAAAATTGGCACCCAACGGATGGGCCAAGGGAGCATTGGCATGGCTGTAATTTTGAACCGGATACTGGTGAGAATACGTGTATGGACGAACGACGTTGTATTCCAAAAGTCCGAAAATATTTCGGTGATTCTTCAAATCAACATGCCCTTTCACTCCGGCTTGAATTCCAAATTTTTGGGTCCAACTTTGATTTTTCTTCCGCCAATCCGCCAATTTAAATTCATCCAAAAAAAGCTGTCCGTACGTTTGAATTCTACTCGTTAGGTTGTAGGAAGTATTCAAAGCTAGAAACGCATTATCCACACTTCGGTTGTTGTATTCAAGGGGGCGAAAGAAGACAAATGGATTGAGGTAGTTCCAATCAACTCCGCGGTTGGTTCCATTAAAGGGAGAAATTCGGGCCCATATGATGGCATCGTAAACACCAATTCTCCATTTTTGAGTAACTTTCCAATCCAGGTAGTGAAAAGCGTGGTATTTGGTTGGAAGAGGTTTTACATTGCTCGGCACTGTTCGGTCTTGCATTTGTGCAATTTGATATCGGTATTGAATGGGTCCCATTTTCCACTCTGCCTTGAAATACGGATAAGGTGAGCAGAAATCACTTAAAATTAAGGAACGGTATCCGTCGCCAATGAATTGGCGTTCGTTTCCGAAAGCCAACCTCACATTGGGGGCGGCTCTGTATGCGAGTTCGCCAGTGGCGTATCCGTAATCGTAGCCACCCACTTTGAAATTCTTCACCGGCCCTTGCCCGGGCAAAGTCCCAGAAACAGTTCGAAACGAATCTAAAAATGATGGCAAAACCGATTGGTTTTCTGCAAAAGTGGTTGTAAACCCAAACTTCCTAGACATTCCCGACAACCAAAATCCACGTGTATTTTGAGATAATCGATTGTCTTTAAGATTGGATTGCCCCGCCGAAAAATCGATCAATGGATATACTTGAATGCAAAAATCGGTGTCAACAAACTGAAATAACTCGTGGTCGGTGATTTTTTGAATCCATTTGTTCTTGGAAATGACGGCAGGCTTGCTTTGGTTGTAATACGACAAATAGGACATGCTATGTCTGGCTCTAGAACTGAGTTTAAGCGATTCCGTATCATCCATAGAAATGGCGTAGGGTTCAAAGAAAAACCTCAAATCTTCTTGAAAAATGAAGGAATTGATGCGGTATTGGGGGTCGTTGGATCGGGAAAGCAGAAAAAATGGTTGGGCATATCCCCCAACAAAACTCAAACAAATGAAAACAAGAAAAACAACTTTTTTCATTGGGTGATGCTAGGCATGTTTAACTTCAAATCTTCCATAACGGATCGAACTTGTTGGCTTTTTCCTTTTTCACAAACCAATAACGCATCAGGCGTTTGAATGATGAGGAGGTTCGAAACTCCTACGGTAGCGACCACAGTTCCGGGTGCGAAAACGAAATTATGTTTTCCATCGATTTGAACCAAGCGTTCTGTTTCCAGGGGTATTTGATTCTTTTCGTACTCGTCGGCAAGGGCATCAAAGCTACCGAGATCACTCCATCCCATGGAGGCGGGAACCATTCGAAGTCGATCTGTTTTCTCAATCACGGCATAATCGATGGAAATGGAAGGAATTTCCTTCATGTCGTTCTCTTGCGGTGCCAACACTTGCTCGCTTTTTTGAGCATTTTCCCAAGCTATTTTTGACTTTTCGTATAATGCTGGAGCATGTTTCTGGCACTCTTCCAAAAATGTTTTGGCCGAAAAAGCGAACATCCCGGCATTCCAAAAATAACGACCCGTTTCGATGTATTGTTTTGCCGTTTCTGCGTTGGGTTTTTCTTTGAAAGAGTGAACATTTTCTCCTTCAGCTTCAATGTAACCGTATCCGGTTTCGGGATAATCTGGCGTGAGTCCGAAGGTGACCAAAAAACCTTGATTTGCCAACTCAAGAGCTCGGTTGGCGGCTTTTAAGAAACCTTCTTGATATCGAATTAAGTGATCGGATGGAAGGACGAGGAATGTTTCGTTGGGAAATTGCAAACAAGCTAGGGCAACAGCGGGAGCGGTGTTGCGCCCAACAGGTTCGTGAATTTGGAAGGCATTGGGCGCAAATTGATCGATCCAATTCGTATGTTTAGCGTTGGTGGCAACGACCACCTCGGCACCGATGGTGCGAGAACGCTCCATAGCATCTTCAAAAAGAGTTTTCCCGCCAAAAATGGGGAGAAATTGTTTGGGTTTCGTTTGGCGGGAAAGTGGCCAAAACCGCTCTCCTCCACCGCCCGAAAGAATAAGTACTTTCATGAACCTTGTGAATCGAGTTTTTCGTAAATCGAATTGTTGGAAATAAATTCAGGAACCAATGTTTTTAGGGCTTTAACCATTTCAAAGTCGGTTGCTTCCTTATGAATTTCGGTAATGTAATTGATCCCCCCTTGTACATCATCAAAATTGACATCTTGCACCTTGGCAACCATAATTTTAGGATGATGGGTTTTGATGGTATTTTCTTCGTTGGAAAGGAGTTCCTCGAAGAGCTTTTCTCCTGGTCGAAGTCCTGTAACTTGAATTTCGATATCTACCCCCAATCGAAGACCGGAAAGCTTAATCATTTTTCGAGCGAGATCAATAATTTTTACACTTTCGCCCATATCAAACACATAAATTTCACCACCTCGGCCCATCGCTCCAGCTTCCAAAACCAATTCACAGGCCTCAGGGATGGTCATAAAATAACGAGTTATTTCTTCGTGTGTCACCGTTACTGGACCGCCATTATCGATTTGCTTTTTGAAAACAGGAATGACCGAACCATTGGATCCTAGCACATTCCCAAATCGTGTGGTAACAAATCGGCAATGGGGTTGCTGTGCATTAAGACCTTGGGTGTACATTTCCGCCAAGCGCTTGGTGGCCCCCATCACGTTGGTGGGGTTCACCGCTTTGTCGGTAGAAACCATCACAAATTTCTCGCATTTGAATTCTACGGCGAAATCGGCAATTTGTTTGGTTCCCATCACATTAACCCAAATGGCTTCAAATGGGTTACCTTCCATGAGGGGTACATGTTTGTAAGCAGCCGCGTGAAACACGACCTCTGGACGATATTTTTCGAACAAGAATCGAACCCGGGAAGTCTTATTAACGTCACCGATGATCGCTTTGAATTTTCCTTGAAAGCCTTTTCGATTTAATTCAAATTCCAAATCATACAAAGCTGATTCGGCTTGATCGAAGGCAATCACAAATCGAGGTTGGTATTGAATAACCTGCCGGCATATTTCGCTGCCAATAGAACCGGCAGCACCGGTAATGAAAATGGTTTTTCCGAGTAATTCCCTTTTCACATGTTCAGAATTCAATGAAATGGGATCGCGCTCCAACAAATCTTCGATGCGAACATTTTTAATTTGCTTCAAATCGATGTTTCCGTCCAACCATTTCTCGGCGGGAGGAACAACTTTCACCTCCAAGTTTGCTGATAAAAATTTATCGATCAAGGCACTTTTCTTGGTGCTAGAAATTTTTTGAACAGCAATGATGGCGACTTCAGCTTCTAATTTTTGAAGAAGATCGGGCGACAAATCATCCGAATGATACACCATAATTCCCTCTAAGGTTTTATTTACCTTGTTCAAATTGTCATCAAAGAATCCTACCACCTTATAGCCAAGGCTTTTATTCTGCTTCAAAGAACCCAAGGTTTGAAGTCCGGACTGACCTGCTCCAAAAATGACCACTTTTGTTGCCTTTACTTTGTTCTTGATGTTGGAAATGTAACTGAATCCTGCTTTGATAAGCAATCGGCTGAATACCAGCAAAAACAAGGAAAAGAAAAAATGAATGATGATAACCCGCAATCGGAAATTGAAAATGGAATTTGTTTGATCCATTTTTTGAACCATCACCGTAAGCAGTAGCAACGTACAGGTTGCAATCAAAATGGCATTGAATATTTTTATGGCATCTTGAACATTGGTATGCCGAATTACACTGGAAAACGATTGAAAATAATAGAAAGAGACGAGATAGATGAATAACAGGATGGGAAGTTGAACAAAGAAAACCGACCAAGAAAACCAAATTACATCGCCCGTATTGAAAATCAAATTGGCAAATAGAAAAGAAAATGAAATTAGAAAAAGATCAATCAATAAAACGATCCACTTTGATACAAACTTGTTGGTATATCGTAAAATGAATGCCTCAATCATGGTTCAAACTTACAAAAATTATGTTAACTCAGTGTTTTTTATCCGTTGTATGATATAAAAAATTGCTTCTTCGTTTAAGTTACTCCCTGACGGCAAACAAATCCCGGTTTGAAACAATTCTATTTCTACGTTTCGGGTAATCACCATGGCGCCTTTGAAAACAGGTTGAAGATGCATGGGCTTCCAAATCATTCTGGATTCAATTCCTTCGTTTTTTAAGGCCAAAATAGCTTTTTCTGGTTCTAACTTTGGATGATGTATGGCGGTGATCCATCGATTTGAAACAGCAGAGGAACTTTCCTTCTGAAAAGAAAATTCAGGATGCAGTTCTTGGAAATACATTTGGAAATTCCGTCGTCTTAAGGATAATTTTTGAGGTAATTGATTCCATTGGGAAATGCCCAGTTGGGCATTTAAATCACCCATTCTCCAATTGAAACCCAGTTCATGATGTTGGTAATACGGCAATTTTTCCCGGGCTTGAGTAGCCAAATGAAATCCGTATTCATACTTTTTTGCATGTTCCCCATTCATTAAAAGAGCTCCTCCACCGGAGGTGGTGATAATTTTATTTCGATTGAAGCTCAATACTCCAAAATCACCAAACGTGCCTACCGGCTTGCCATTCAAGGTACTTCCAACGGCTTCGGCAGCATCTTCAATCAAGATTAATCGGTCGCCGTATTTTTCTTTTAATACATTCCAAGAACTGATCGCTTTCGCCGGATTTCCATACAAATGCGTAATCACAACCGCTGCTGTTCCCTGAATCGACTGCATGGTGCGATCCACATCATCCCAGAAAATTTCATCGATATTCCAATCTGTTCCTGACCCCAAAAACACCGGTTTTGCTCCTTTTTGAACAAATGGTGCGATGGAAGCAACAAAGGTTAAATTCTGGCAAAATACCACTTCAAAAGAAAAGAGATGAGCAATCAACTGAAAAGCCACCGTTCCCGATTGAAGTAAAAGTGCTTTGGATTGAAAAGCATCATCCAAAAGTGCTTCGAACTCCAGAGCTGGTTGATTTACATGCTTCTCTTGGTGCGGTTCAAAAAGTTTTTTCAGCCCCAAATAGTCTGATTCGTTCAAATCGGGAGAAGATAAAAAGTACTTCATCATGGTTCACCGTCTAAAACATCCTCCTTAACTACACTTCCCGCTTTGATAAAAACATGGCTCCCGATTTTTACGCCAGGTGTAACCACGGCATTTGCGCCAACAAAACTGTGATCACCAATGCTAACATTTCCACACAAAGTTGCCCCAGGGGCAATATGAACATTAAGTCCAATTCGAACATCATGGTCTACAATAGCGCCAGAGTTGATGATGCAATGATCTCCAATGGTAGCTCGGGTATGTACGATCGCTTTGGGACCAACCCAAGTCCCTTTTCCAATTTTTGCGGAAGGGGAAATAAATGCCGTTGGATGGGCGATCAAAGAAGGGAGAAAATCGATGAGTTCTCCCTTCTCTTCCAAGATTTGTCTTCGTGTTAGGAGATTTCCAATTCCCAAAATTACCTTACCAGGAGGTCCTTTGAAAGGGGGATACACCGTAATTTCTGCTTCGGTTTCTGCAAAATTCTGATCCCAGAAATAAATAGCATCCCCATTCATGAATGAAAGGGTTTCAGCAATCACTTTCCCGTGTCCCCCAGCTCCATAAATGATGATCGGAAATGAATTTTGCATTTTTAAAGGTAAAAAATCAAGCGGAAAATTTCAACCTTTATCTCTGTTATGAACCAAATCTTTCAAAATCTGAGGCGTTTTTACGCGCTTTTGTCAATAAAAGGAAGACTGAGCTGATGAAAATTCGCAAATCGAAGCCCAGATTCCGTCTTTCAACATATTCAACGTCCAAGGCAAGGCGATCTTCCCACGTCAATAATTTTTGCATTTGGTGAAGTTGGGACCAACCGAAAATTCCTGGTGAAACGAGATGCCTTCGTTTTTGGGCTTCATTGTAATAATTCAAATACTCTGGGAGCAGAGGACGAGGGCCAATCCAACTCATTTCTCCTTTCAAAATATTCCAACATTGAGGTATTTCGTCCAAACCTGCACTTCGAACTCTCATCCAAAAAGGAGTTAATTCATGATTAGGCCCAAGTGACTTTACTTTATAAATGAGGAAAATGGCCTCATTTTTACCAATTCTTTCCTGAAGGAAAAAGGCTTTTCCGAATTGGATTTTTGCCACAATTAAGAGAATGATCCCCGGAATAAAAGCGAGAAGCAACGCGAGAAGGGCCAGAAAGATGTCGATAACTCTTTTCACAAACCCATCAGGAAACATTGTTGGTTTTGGAGGGAATATTTTTCCCCCGTTTCGGGGCATTGGGCTTGTTGTTGATCGTCAAAATGTAGTTTATGTCCCGCTTTACTCATCCATCCAATATGTTTGGCAGGCACACCAGCAACCATGGAAAAATTTGATACAGGCTGGGTCACTACGGCTCCAGCAGCAACGAAAGCGTACTCTCCAATTTCATTTCCGCAAACCAAAGTTGCATTTGCACCAATGCTGGCCCCTTTTCGAATTAACGTTGGACGATATTCCGATTTTCTTTCAATGAAAGCACGGGGATTCATAACGTTGGTAAAAACCATGGATGGGCCAAGAAAAACATCCTCCTCGCATACCACTCCGGTATACAGGGAAACATTATTTTGAATTTTTGTTCGATCGCCAATTTTTACTCCTGAAGCAACAAAAACATTTTGGCCGATGTTGCAAAAGGATCCTATTTCAACCCCACTCATGATGTGTGAGAAATGCCAAATTTTCGTTTCCTCGCCGATGGTGCACCCCAAATCGGCAAAGGAAGATTCGTGAATAAATGCTGTTTTCGATATCATTTTATGAAAAAGCTTTTTATGGTTTTAAGAATGATGGCCAAATCTGAACCCAAGTGAGCATTTTGGGAATACGACATACTCATTTCAATTTTTTGGGGCAGAATAACGTCAATATAATGCTTTTCTGGATCGGGGGATTGTGCCAATAAATCACTTTCATTCCAAAAACAAATACTGGAAACATCGGTAATTCCTGGGCGAAATTGGAAAATTTCTTTTTGCTTGGAATTGTACAAATCAACGTATTTTTTCACTTCTGGACGGGGGCCAACAACACTCATTTCGCCCAGCAAAACATTCCAGAATTGCGGAAATTCATCTAATTTATACTTCCGTAAGAAATAACCTACTTTGGTTACGCGATGATCTCGATTTCCAATGGTTAATAGGCCTTTGCTTTCACTATCGGTAAACATCGTTCTCAATTTTACCAAAAAAAAAGGCTTCATGTCTTTTCCTACTCGTTCTTGAAATATAAACATAGGACCTTTCGAATCAATCACCACCAAGATCCCCATAATTAGGATAAAAGGGAAAGTTAGGGTCAAGAAAATGACAGAAAAAATAAGGTCAAATGTTCGTTTTATCATCCTAATTCCAACTTGGAAAGGACGAAATTAAGAGATTTCAATAGAAAATGGACTTGTTCGTCCGTTAATTGGGGATAAATAGGTAAAGAAATCTCCGAATTGGACAATTGAACCGCGTTTGGGTAATCTTCGGGCATGTAACCCAAGGACTGAAAATAGGTAAATTGAGGAAGGGAAACAAAATGTACATTGAGGGCGATTCCCAAATCTTTCATTTCGGAAATGATTTGATCTCGTTTTTCAACGGAAGAATTACGCAATTGAATCATGAATAAATGTCCATTCCCCGATCGAATATCATCCAAACGTTGCGGGATACGAATATTTCTTACACTTTTAAGTTCCTGGGTGTAGGCATTAAAAATTTCAATTCGTCGGCGTTGCATCTCATCCCACTGATCCAACTGAGCGAGTGCGATGGCAGCTCCAAGATCCGTCATATTGATCTTTTTTCCCAAATCAACGATATCGTACCGCCAACCATCATTCAATGCTTTTTCATGTACATTTTTGGAATGGCCATTTTGAGAAATGATTTTATTGGTACGATACGCTTCTTCATTTTGAAAAGGAGCTGGTAAATTGAACAGAATGACTCCTCCTTCGGCCGAAGTAATGTTTTTAACAGCATGAAGAGAAATCACCGTTAAATCTGCTAATTTTCCAACTGTCCGCCCTTTGTATTCGGAACCAATGGAATGTGCTGCATCGGACATGATTAAAATCCGACCAAGTTGTTGTTGCCGTGGGTGACGTGGCGTAAAAAGATTACGTAGATCTTCTCGATGGATGAGCTGATATAGGGCATCGTAATCGCATGGCCAACCACCAATATCGACCGGAATAATGGCCTTGGTTTTGGGTCCAATAACTTTTTCAACATTTTTAATGGATAACTCGAACGAACCTGGATCCGTATCAACCATTACGGGGGTTGCCCCACAATGCAAAACAGCGGTGGCCGTAGAAGCATATGTGTAAGCTGGAATAATAACTTCATCACCGGGTCCCACGCCAAACCATTCCAACATCAATTGCATCCCAGCACTGGCCGAATTAACACAAAGAGCCTTTTCAACACCAATCCAATGCGCCATCCGATCCTCTAATCGACTCACTTTGGGTCCGGTAGTAATCCAACCACTGTTCAAGGAATCTAAAACCTCTTGAATAACGTATTCATTGATGAATGGGGGAGAAAAGGGAATTTTCATGTAGAAAACAAAAATGTGAAAATAATTCCATTCTTTTTTAACTTTCGAAAAATTTACACCCATGAAAAAACTTTTTTTCCTTTTGCTTTTAGGGTTGGGAGTTCTCCAAGGATTTTCTCAATCCCTATTCACCTTTCCACCCCTAACGGGGAATAATGGCTCCGCTGGAGTCACTTTCAATTTGAAAGCCCATCGGCCGATTATTTTGGACACCATTTTTGTCGGTCTGTCTGGAGTTACCGGAACCGATCAAGTGGAGGTGTGGTACAACTCAACGCCCATTTCCGGGCAACCCAACATTTCAACCACGACCGGTTGGACGTTGATGGGAACCTACACAGCTTCCATTACCAATACGGGTTTAGCGATCAGTTCGGTTTCTGGGCTTGACGTTACTGGGGCGAACTTCCGACTAAATGCTGGCCAAGAGTATGGTTTTTATGTAGGAAATGTTCAAAATTCTACGATGATTTACACCACGCATACGGCAGCTTTCCCCGACACCTTCGTTAACAACGATGTAAAAATTACCTCGGGGCCTCAAACCGGATTTGGTGGAACTCTTCCTCAACCGTTCAATTCGCCTCGATGTTTTACTGGTGGTATCGCTTACCATACCGGACAGGGCACCGATTTGGGCGTTGCATCATTGGTAAGTCCTTCAGCTCCTTTTGTAGCAGGAAGTACTCGGCCAGTTACCATTACCCTTTCGAACCAAGGAACAACGGCCATCACCTCGGCTTCATTGGGTTACCAATTGAACAACAATACAGCCGTTACGGCCCCTTGGACCGGAAACCTAGCGGCTGGGGCAACCACCACTTACACCTTTTCCACCAACCTTACTTTACCTTCAACAGGAACACACACCTTAAAAACATGGGCGGCTAACGCCAACGGAAGCCCCGATGTGAACCCGAACAACGACACTTTGCGCACCAAACTTTGCTTCGGATTAACGGCAGGAACGTATACCGTTGGTGCGCGACCCACCGCCAACTACCAAACATTACAAGATGCCATAGCGGCATTGAATTGCGGGGGCGGCACAGGTGCCATTACGTTTGAACTGGATTCTGGAACATACACCGGAAGTTTTGTCGTTCAAGGGCCTATTTCCGGAAATCCATCCATCACCATTACACAAAATGGGAATTTGGGGGATGTCATCATTCAAGATCCAACGAACCCTACAACTACCGGCATCAGCCTATTTAAATTGAACCAAGTTACCGATTTCTCTTTTTCAAAAATTACTTTTAAAAGAAATGGATCAGCAAGCTTTGGTACTCCATCGGCCATCATCGAAGCCAATGATGGTGATAACATCGAAATCAGCGATTGCCATTTGATTGGTGGAAGTGGATTCGGAACCGATTACTCGGTGTACTTCAATAATACTTCCAATTCACGCACCATCGATTGTTTTCTAGACGGCGGAATTAGCGGAATTTTCTATACCTCCTCTACCCAAGCCGACAACAACTCCATTTTCAACAATCGAATTGAAAACCTTACCAATTCGGCCATTCAGCTTAATAATCAAACCTTAGCGCAAGTGAATAACAATTCCATCAAAGATGTAGATGGGTTTGAAGTTGTTCGGGTTGAAGGAGGATTTGGGAATCAGGTTTACGACAATAAAATGTCGGGCGACATGTCGGGTTCGGTTGCCCTTTCCCTGAACAACGTGAATGGCCAAGCGGGAGATCCAACCAAAGTGTACAACAACACCATTCAGTTGAAATCGACCAGCTTTTTTGGCACCCCCAACGTGATCAGCATTTTCACCGATTCTTTGGATGGTCCAGATTATGTACAAGTGGTTCACAACACCATTGCTTTCGAATACAGCCAAAATCCTTTCTTTGGCTCAACAGGAGTAATATCCATTTCCGAAGACGATACCGCCATTGTTTCTTTGGGTCATTTGGATGTGCTCAACAATATTTTCCTAGCGAAATCCGATACCGGCTTCCAAATGACAACCGATTTTCGGGCTTACAATTTATCCTCTTTGAAATTAATCGATAGCTTGAACATCGATTACAACGACTACTTCATTGGAGCAAATCTATCGGAGTTCGCTTTCATCGATGATGCTACCCCCATCACCTACAATACCTTCTTTGATTGGAAAAGCGGAGTAAACCAAGATGCTAACTCCGATTCGTTGAATCCACGTTTCATTTCGAATAGCCTTTTGATTCCGATTGAAGGATTGATCAACAACTCCGGAACGCCGTCTTTTGTTAGCAACGATATTACCGGTGCGGTTCGTAGCGCAACCACTCCAGATTACGGAGCCTATGAGTTCACTCCATCTCCAACAGAAATCAGCATTTCATCCATTTTAAGCCCGGTGAGTGGTTGTGGTTTAGGAAATAGCGACACCGTTGTGGCATTGGTTGAACATCTTGGAACCAATAACCTCAATCAGCTTATTGTTCGTTACACCGTAAATGGCGCTGTTGGTGGAACCGATACCATTGCCGGACCCATTGCGCCCGGAGCAAAAATTCGCCACGCATTTCGAGGACTTGGCAATTTTGGAACGGTAGGAACGTATAGCATTCAAGCATTTGTAGCCGTTCCTGTCGACAATTTACCGCTGAACGATACGGCCCACTACGATTTAACCCATTACGCAACCATTACCGCTCCCGATACGCAACGATTTGACGCATCAGCAGCTTGGATCACCTACGGAAGCGCAAATTCATGGGCCCACGGTGCTCCCAACGGTTCCATCATCAATACGCCGGTTTCCGCTCCCAATGTTTGGACGAACAACCTCACTGGTGATTATAACGATAATGAGCAATCCTACATCCAATCACCTTGTTACAATTTGTCAGGTTTACGTGTTCCTATGGTGGGCTTTAGCTTGGCTTACGAATCGGAAACCAACTACGACGGAATGGTTTTAGAAGCTTCGACCAATGGTGGAGGTACTTGGACCGTTATTGGTGGCCAAAGCACAGGAGGCACCAACTGGTACAACGCCAATATCAATGGAACTCAATTTTCTGGAGATTGCTGGAACGGGTCCAATAATACTTGGACTACGGCAAAACACCCTCTTTCGGTGCTTGGAAATGCCAGCAGTGTTATTTTTCGATTTCACTTCTTCTCCGATGGATCGGTAACTGAGGAAGGATTCGCGATCGACAATTTTGCCGTGTACGATTCCCTTGGCGCGCTTGTTCCAACCAACGCAGCCATGGCTTCCCTTGATTCGCCCATCACCTCTTGCGGTTTGGGAAGCAACGAACGCGTGGTTGCTCGGATTGTGAATTTCGGAACGGCTCCAATATCCAATATTCCGGTTCGTTATTCCATTTCGGGATCAGCCACCTTGCTTTCTGCGGTGGATACCATTCGTGGGCCTTTAGCTCCAAATACCAGCATTTCACATACCTTCTCTACCCGTGCCAATTTATCGGCTTCCGGAAGCTACAACTTCAAAGCGTTTACCATGATGCCAGGCGATAATATTCAAGGTGATGATACGGTTTCAGCCAGCATCATAAATAGCCAAATCAATACGTTTGCTCACCTTCAAAACTTTGATGGTGGAACCTCAGGAAATGGAGCCAATCCAGGGGTATTCCCCCTTGGATGGACCTTCAAATCAGATTCGACCTTCGGTAGACTTGGTTATTCGTGGTTTGTTAATAATGGTCCAACCGGTTCATTTGCAACAGGCCCCAACCAAGATCATACCACTGGAAGCGGCAACTATGTTTATACCGAGGCTTCATTTGGCGCACAAGGAGATTCCTCCTTTCTGTACTCCCCTTGCCTCAACCTAACTTCCCTTACCTCCCCAAGAATGTCGTACTGGTACCACATGGCTGGTGCGACCATGGGCGACTTGTATGTTCAATACGAAAGCAATGGACAGTGGGTTACGTTCGACTCTATATTAGGTCAGCAACAAACCAATGAAACCGATCCTTGGTTGGAAAGAAAGGTGAGCATTCCTGCTCGTGGAAACACCAAAATTCGTTTCAAAGGAATTCGAGGTGCAAGTTTCGATGGTGATATGGCCATTGATGATGTCAAATTTTTCGATGGTTCTGGTCCAGATTTGGAATTGAAAGCCATTCTTCGTCCAAGCAGTGGGTGTGGTCTTTCGGCCAACGATACCGTAGAAATTCGCGTGAATAACGTGGGTACCGTAACGCAAACGAACATCCCGGTTGCCTACAAACTCAATGCCGCCGCTGCAATTGTGGGTAGCATTGCCGGGCCAATCGCTGGCGGTACAAGTGCCACGTATAAATTTCCAACAACGGTAAATTTATCTACCCCTGGAACCTATCAACTATTGGTTTATGTGGGTGCGGCTCAAGATTCCGACCGTACCAACGACACCCTCCGCACCACCTTGGTTTCTGCCCGTAACATTACTACCCTTCCCGACTCTGAATTCTTTGATAACAACAATGGAGGATGGGTTGCAAGTGGAAAAAACTCTTCGTGGGCACATGGTATACCTGGAGGTACCACGATTAACTCTGCGGTTTCTACCCCGAACGTCTGGAAAACCAACTTGGCAGGTGATTACAACGACAACGAAGAATCTCAAATTGTTAGCCCTTGCTACGATTTGAGTAGAGCCAGAAATCCGAAGGTTCGCTTCCAAATTTGGTACGAAACGGAAAATGCGTACGATTTGGGAATCTTAGAAGCCACAACCGATAACGGTGCTACCTGGACTTTGGTGAACGACAGCAATTCGAACTTCTACAATTACAGCATGACCCGCAGCTACTATACTGGTCCATGTTGGAACGGAGCTACCGGCGCTTGGACACAAGCAGAGGCCAATATTTCCTCTTTGGCTGGTCAATCTCGCGTTCGTTTCCGCTTCCGTTTCATTTCTGATGGTTCGGTAACCGGTGACGGCGTTGCTATTGATAATTTTGCGGTATATGATTCTCTTCAAGGTCAACCTCAAGGTTACCTCAACTTAATGTCGGCTCGTATACTTTCACCTTCGGCTAACAGCCTGAGCGATTCAGCCATTGTTTCTGCCGTTGTAAAAAATATGGGAACTATTGCCCGAGTTTCGCCATTCGACTTTAGTTTTTCGGTGAACGGAGGATTGATTCAAACTCAATCCATTGCCGTGGGCGGTACGGGGCTTTTACCTGGAGATTCGGTGATCCACTCCTTCACCATCAAATACAAAGCTACTACACCAGGATCTCAACGAATTTGTGTCTTTGTTTCACCGATCGATACCATCCGTCGAGATGATACGTTGTGCTTGACTTTGTATTCCCGATTGGGAACTGGATCTTGGACTTCTCAGGCAGAAATGTTTCCTAATCCTGCCAAAGAACAGGTTTGGTTGCGCATTCCCGAGGCAAGTGGCAAGGAAGTTCAGTTGAGTTTGCAGGATCTTTCTGGAAGAATTGTTTTGAAGAAAGTGGTATCCACTGCACAACTTCGTGAAGGCTTGTATATTCCGCTTTCCGTTCCTGCGGGTATGTATTTGATTCGTGCCGAAAACGAAACGGGACGATGGTCGGAAAAACTCCTCGCAGAATAAAATCTATCCCCTTAAAAAAGTCCCCGAATTTCTTCGGGGCTTTTTTTTGTCTTTTCATTCCCTTCAATGCTTCTTATTTTTACCTCATGAATCAATTCTTTGGGCGAAAAACTATCTTTTTTGCCGTTTTCATCTCTTTTCTTATTCCGTCTTGCACCACCAAAGAATCGCAACCGGAATCTACGGAAGAAGATTTTTTCTCCAATGAAATCAGCAATCCGGGAACCGTTCACGAGGGCGATACCGTTTTGTGGAACGTAGCATTAACCGATTCGCTCCACCCCCTCGATTCCGTTATCTTTTCCATGGACGGAAAGGTGGTGGATGTAAGCGATTCCCTTCCCTATCCGATTCGATTACAAACCGAGGGACTAACTTTGGGGCAGCATCTTCTTTCCGCAGAAGTGGTTTCGCAGGGAAAATCCAACCAAAAAACAACGGCTTTTACCCTCATGGCCCGATCAGCTCCTCAGGCATTTGTGGCCAAAGCCATTCATTCCTATCCCCACGATCCGAAGTTGTATACCCAAGGATTAGAGTTTGTGGGCAACCAACTGCTGATGAGTGGCGGACAATACGGCCAAAGTTCCATTCGGTTGGTCGATTGGAAAACGGGGAAAGTGGCTATTGAACGGAAATTGGAGGCATCTGTTTTTGGGGAAGGCTGCACCGTTTTGGATGGGAAGGTTTACCAACTTTCGTGGAAGGAGCTTACTTGTTTTATTTATGATGCGAATACCCTGAACCCCATCGGTTCCTTCAAATATCCCCGAGCCATAGAGGGTTGGGGAATCACGAACAATGGAAAAGAGCTCATCATGAGCGACGGTACGAATAAATTGTATTTCATCGATCCGAAAAATCCATCTACCATTTCCAAGGTTATTGAAGTATTCAGCCACGAAAAAATGGTGGATCAGCTGAATGAATTGGAGTGGGTGAACGGTAGCATTTACGCGAACGTGTACATGACCGATGACTTGGTGGGCATAGACCCCCAAACGGGAGCGGTGAAAAGTTTTATCTACGCTGGGGGATTGCTCTCCGCTTCCGAAGCCGAAAACGCCGAAGTTCTGAACGGAATTGCTTACAACCCCGCAACCAAAACCCTTTTCCTCACCGGTAAATATTGGCCTAAGCTTTTCGAAGTGGAATTGGCTAAAGGAAAATAATCCTAAAAACATCGCATCGAACCGCCTTTCTTGGAAACAGGAAAGGCGGTTTTGTTGTTAACCACTCATGAAGAAAATCGTGGTGATCGGCGCTGGAATGAGTGGACTTGCAGCAGCAGCCCTGTGCATTCGGCGCGGCCACCGCGTGGTTTTGGTAGAACAGAACTGGATGGTGGGCGGCTGCACAGCAAC
>JACCDM010388151.1_pt1 | contig 18475 bp, 21 predicted proteins | sample 7445851 | NCBI WGS metagenome assembly JACCDM01 (sample SAMN15323438, study PRJNA562643) | freshwater metagenome | isolation source: river surface water | place: USA:Blue River Watershed | collected 2017-08-16
CTAAAATAGAAATTGGGCCACTCAGAAGGGGGCAGATCAACTGGCGCCTCCGGCTCGGGTCACTTTGTGAAGATGGTCCATAACGGAATCGAATATGGCATGATGCAGGCGATCGCTGAGGGTTTCGATCTCCTTGAGGCAACGGCAAATTCGGCATCACCGGCGAGCGAGAAATTTGACCTGAAGCTCGATGCGATAGCCGACGCGTGGCGCAGTTCGAGCGTCATCTCGTCCTGGCTCATTGATCTCGCAGCTGCTGCGCTCAACAGCGACCCGGAGCTATCGGCATTCGCTGGTCGTATTGAGGATTCCGGCGAGGGGCGATGGATGCTCCACGATGCCATCGAAAGCAACATCCCCACCCCTGCGCTGGCATCAGCCTTGTTCGCCCGCTATCAATCCAGAAGAGGCAACGGGTTTGGAAACCAGCTTATATCCGCCATGCGCATGGGCTTTGGGGGGCATAAGGAGTTCCCCGGTCGAACGTAGACACAAACCCGTTCAATGCCGCGCGTAAATTTTCTGGCCCGCGGCACCGAAAGAATAAACGACAAAAGGCTGGGGTTTTTGCCCTGGCACTTCCATCCCCGGCGAACCAAGCGGCATCCCGCCGACGGCAAGACCCGTCACACCCTTGGGTTTGGCAGCCAGTATCCGCTTCATATCTTCAATCGGGACATGGCCTTCAAAGGCGATACCATCGATGATCGCGGTATGGCAGGACTGAAGCGTGGGGGATATGCCCAGCTTCTTTTGCAGCGCCGCGCGGTTGGAATCGTCCACCACCTTCAAGGGTCGTCCGAGCGCCGCTTTGACCTGTGCCGCCCATTTTTCGCAACAGCCACATCCCGGGTCCCGGTGCATGACTGCGGCGGCCGACGCTATCGCAGGAGCCCCTGCCAGCGCGAGCGCAAGAATAAGTTTTCGCATGGAGATTTCTTTCTTTCAGATTGGACGCGGGGGACAAATAGCCGCCCCCCGCGCGACAATCTTTGGCCTATTTGTCCTTCATACCATCCATATCATGGCTGGCGTGATCGTCGTCGGCTTTTTCGGCCTTGTCCTTGCAACAGGCCATTTTGCCCTGTTCGTCCTTCTTGCAGCAACAACACTCCTTCTTGGGAGTAGGGGCCGGTTCGGCGGCAAAAGCCGTCGTGGACATGGTGAGCGCGAGCGCGCCAAGCAAATATTTGGTCTTCATGATTTTACTCCGTGATCAGGTTGAAAGATTTAGCAGATCCGGTTGGCGCGGAGGCGGTGTCGGAGGTTTCAAAGCAGTCCCCGTGATTGCATTCTGCAACTCCACCATGGGCACAACATCTTTCCAGACCGGGCTTCGGGATAGGCTCGGCGCGTCGGCCATGCGCGGCATGCAGGCATGACAGGCCGTGACCATATCCTTGCCGTTGCTATCCGGCGTCGAACGATCGGAGTCGCCCATGCCCGAGCAATCGATCGCCACCGGCACCATGCTGGTCTGCGCTGGTGTCGCACAGCTTGGCCCTGCCTCAAAAACAAGCCCAAGGGTGAGCAGAAGCACGGCCAGCAGTTTCATGTCTCCCGCCTTCTCCGGCGGAGCGGCCAGCGCATGATCAACAAAATCGTGCCCGCTATGCCGAGCGCCAGACCGCCAAGGGCAAAGGCAAGCAGCCAGGGGGTGTTGAAATCTTCATGCTTCTTCCAGTCCATGATGTGCAGGCTCCAGAAGAAATCGTAGAGTCGCCAGGTGCCCGTGCGGACGGCGGTGATCCGCCCGTTTTCGGCTGCCACAAAAATACTTGTCTGGTCAGGGTCATTGAATTCGACGCGCCAAGCCGGAAGCGCGCCACGATATTCCGGACTCTCACGCGTGACCCGAGCAGCCTTGCTGACAGCGAACGGGCCCGTTTTCCAAGCGTTTTGCGCGATTCTCGTTGCCAGCGCTTTATCCACAGGGGGCAGCATCCGACCGGTTTCAGCATGGAACAGCGTCAGGCCTTTGGGTGTAGTGACTTCGGCAACAGCATTGCCGTCGAGCATTCGCCAGGTCATCGATTCCACCGGCCCATCGGCGTTGACCACAATCCTGTCTGGCGCAATCAAGGGCAAGCCAGCAGGGATCGCTTCTACTCGGTCGCGAGCAATGATTTGCTCGCCGCGCACCTTTTCAATCGGCAAGAAGCTCATCAATGCGCCGCTGGCAAACCAGAGCAGCAACTGAACACCGATGATGAGCGACAGCCACTTGTGCACCTTGCTCGCGCCAATGTGGAGGCGACGCGCCATAGGCATATACTACCCCGTTCCTTTCACTGACGCCTCAGAACCAGACACGCACACCCATCACAAAGTGCGGATCAGATACCTGCCCGCCGTTGGCACGGGTGAAACGAGCTGACTCGTCAAACTGCCGGACCCACTCAAATCCGATATAGGGCGCGAATTCCTTCTTGATTTCATAGCGCAGGCGCGCGCCAAGCTCCAGATTTGACAGGCCGGCCCCCACGCCGAGCTCGCGGATCGTTTGCGCCGACAGATTTGCCTCCAACCGCGGCTGCAATATCAGTTTTTGCGTGATGCGTTGGTCATAATATCCTTCGAGACGCCCGCGCAATTCACCTTTGTTCGAAAGAAAGGCGGCTGCAGAAACCTTGAACCAATAGGGTGCAAGTCCCTCGACACCGACCACGGCATAGGTGCGCGAAGGGTCTGGCTTCAGGTCATAGCGAATGCCTGCCTGAAGGTTCCAATAAGGGGAGACAGCGCGCGAATACAGCCCGGACAGTTCCAAGTCGTCGAGCGGGCCTCCAAACTCGCCCTCTCCTTCATATTTGAACACAAAACGATTTATGTCGCCCCCAAACCAGGCTTCGCCCTCCCAGCGGTAACTGTCCTTGCCCTTGTGGACGACATATTCCGCCAGATCGAAAGAGAGGTAGCGGAACGTCGTACCGCCGCTCTCCTTCATCATAGCATCGCGCGCCCGCGCCATCTCTTCCTGCGGGAAAATGCGGTCAGCATACCAGTCCGACGGCGGCGCGGGCGCTGGGGCGTTGCCCGGCTCGAGATTGGTGCCTGTCGCGGCCCCGTCCTTATTCATTTCAGGCGAGACCGCTGCTTTGGGCGTGCAATGGCCCATTTTCGCATGTTCCGGAGGGCAGTCAGGGTCGGCGACAGTTGAGGCTGGCGAACTCCCCCCCATGGTCATGCCCGGCATAGCATCATGTCCTCTCGCCGGTTCCGGCGGCGATTTCTCCTCTGCATTCGGGTCGTTTGCAGGTGTGCAATGCCCCATCTTCGCGTGCTCGGGCGGGCAGTCGGATTGCGCGCCTTGCTCTCCAGACCGGTCGGTCATTCCCGGCATTGAGCTATGATCCATGTTTTGCATAGCGTCCGGATCACCGACAGGCTGGGGCGACGGGCGCGATGGGGCAGGCGGCGCCTTGACGACCGGCTTTGCAGGCTTACTCGCGGGTTTTTTTGGCTTCTGCATACCGGGCATCGAAGAATGGTCCATGCCCTGCACCGACTGCGCGAAGGCGGGCGCGTTGAATGCGAGCACGGCAGCGCTGGCGAGCAGCAGGCGAGAAACGCTCATTGCGCTTCTCCCCGTGGCCGGACGCTGACAACGCGCATCATCCCGGCGTGCATGTGATACAGCAAATGGCAGTGGAACGCCCAGTCGCCTAGCGCGTCGGCTGTGAAATCGAAACTCGCCTTGCCGCCGGGCTGGACGAGCACCGTATGCTTTCTTGGTGCATAATCGCCTTTCCCCGTCACCAGTTCGAAGAAATGGCCATGCAAATGGATCGGGTGGCTCATCATCGAATCGTTGATGAGATTGATCCGGACACGCTCGCCCTCAATGAAGGGGATGGGTTCGTGATAGTCCGACATCTTGATCCCGTCGAACGACCACATGAAGCGCTCCATGTTGCCGGTCAGGTGAATGTCGAGCGAGCGTTCGGGTGCGCGCACATCGGGATTTCGGTCGAGCGCTACCAGATCATGATAGGTCATCACCTTGTGGCCAACATTCTCGAGGCCCTGCCCCGGCTCGCCCATGCGGTCGACAGGCATCGGCGAGATGGTCTGAACGCTCGGGTCCCTTTTGACCTGCGGTGCCACGCTGAAATCGCGCATGCTATGGCTCATGCCGCCCGCACCATGGCCCATCGCGCTATGGTCGACTGCAGGCGCTGCCGCATCAGACGGTGTACAATGGCCCATTTTGGCATGCTCGGGCGAGCAATCGGCCGCGATCGCACCCATCGCCATGCCCGAATGGTCCGCTCCCGCTGTGGCACCGCCGGACATGTCCATGTCGCCCATGCCCATGTCTTTCATCGTCGCCAGCGGTCGTTCGCGCAATGGTGGCACTTGTGCGGACATGCCGGCGCGCGGCGCCAATGTGGCGCGGCCCATGCCCGAACGATCATTCGCTTCGGCCACCAGCGTATAGGCGCGATCGTCGGTCGGCGTCACGATCACGTCATAGGTTTCGGCAACCCCGATCTGGAATTCGTCGACCTCGACCGGACGCACATTGAGACCGTCGGCCTGCACGATCGTGAGCCGCAGCCCAGGGATGCGCACATTGAATATCGACATGGCGGCGGCGTTGATGATCCGCAGCCGCACCCGCTCGCCGGGCGTAAACAATGCTGTCCAATTGTCCTTGGGGCCATAGCCGTTGACAAGGAAAGTATAGGTCGATCCGTTGACATCGGCGATGTCGGTCGGATCCATTCGCATCTTGCCCCAATCGATCCGCTCTTTGAGCGGTTGATCCTTGCCTGCCAGCAGACCGCCAAGCGTCTGCTTTTGCATGTTGAAGTGCCCGGGATTGACCTTCAGCTTGCGAAAGATCGCTTCGGGCGAGAGCTGGCTATGATCGGAAAGCACAACGACATGCTCACGATCGTAGGCAATCGGGTCCGTACCTTTGGGATCGATGACAATCGGCCCATAATGGCCGAGCTGTTCCTGCAAGCCCGAATGGCTGTGATACCAGTAGGTCCCCGACTGAATCACCGGGAACTCATAGACGAAGGTCGAACGCGGCTTGATCCCGGGAAAGCTGACACCCGGCACTCCATCCATCTGAAACGGCAAGATGAGGCCATGCCAATGAATCGAGCTATCCTCATCGAGATCATTCGTGACCGACAAGCGAACATTTTGCCCTTCGCGCAACCGGATCAGTGGTGCCGGGACCGTGCCGTTGATGCCGATGGCGCGGCTTACCTTGCCATCGACGCGCATGGTCTGGCGGGCGATCCGCAGACTGATATCGGTCCCCGAAACTGTCGGAAGCGGGGCAGTGATCCCTCCGGAAACCGGTTGCGCCCAAGCCGGAACCCAGCTCGCAAAGGCTGCCGCAGTTCCGCCAACGGCAGCCGTGCCGATGAATTTTCGTCTGTCGATGTTCATAATTCGTCCGGTTTGAAAATAAGGCTTATCACCTGAGTATACGCAGCGCGGTCATCTTCCCCTCATATCAAAACCATCTTTCTGCGACGGGTCCAGGTCCTCACGCTAAAGTCGCTCAAGAATGCGTTTCATCTAACCGATTTCGCGGTCCTGCGCCGCAATGATGTCGCGGCATAGCTGCACCAGCTCAGGGTCGGATAGCTTCGCCTCGCGGCACATCAATATCGCGCCCGAATGGTGAGGAATCATCGAGCGAACAAATTGCGCGTCGCCTACTCCGGCCTGGGTCCGCATGCCGATCCACCCTGCGGCGAAAATGGCAATCGCGATGACCGTGACGAGGAGATTTCCCCGCTTCGAGCGGAACATATGGCGCATGAAAACAAGCATCAGAAGCGCCATCGGCGCGACCATCATCATCGTCATGTAGACATTGCCGATGTTGAAGTAGAAATGATCGAGCGTGGCGATCATCGCGTACATCACGAAGAACATCACGAGAAAGTCGGCAGCGAGTTCGAAGCTGAGCGTCAAATAGCTGTTGCCGCTCTTGCGTTCCGCTGGCGTATCCTCGTGGTCGGCATGCTCGGGCGATGGTTGATGATGACGCGTTGCCATTATTTGCTCCAATAAGCCAGATTCATGGGAATGTGCTCACGGCTAAGACTCGGCATTCTCTAAAGTTCCCGCCAGCTGCGCCTTCAGTTGCGCGCGCGCGCGGTAAAGTCTTGTTTCGACAGTTTTCTCGCTGACCCCCAAGATCGCGGCAGCCTCTGCCTGGCTGTGTTCTTCGATCGTGCGCAGCGTCAGCACTTCACGTAACGGGTGCGGCAAGGCGGCAATGGCCTTCTCGACGCGAGCAAGTTCTGCGCGGCTTTCGGCTTCGCGGCCCGGCCCCGGAGCCTCGCTTTGAAAATCCTCGTCGGCTTCGATCGGGCGCGCGAAAGAGAAGAACGAGCGAACCGCGCGCCTGCGCGCCCAGTCACGGCATTTGTTCAAGGCTATGCGCGACAGCCAGAATCGGAAAGGGCGCTCGGCGTCATAACGATGAATGGCCGCAAACGCCGAAACAAAGCTTTCCTGCAGCAAATCGGTCGCCTCTTCCGGATCGCCGACATTGTTCCGGATCAGCCGGTAGAGCGGGTCTCTATAGCGGCGCATCAATTCGCGAAACGCCTGGCCCTGACCAGCGACGGCAAGGCTCGCCAGTTCCTGATCGTCACATTGCGAAAGGTCGAGCGTCACCGCGCATCGGCGGTCAGGGCTTTGACCACGGTGCTGTCGAACATTTTCGCCTGTTCGGGATTCAGGACCTCTCGCATGGCGAAAAGATGTTCCAGGGTCTCCTTTTGCAGTGCTCCCATGACCGTATGACTGTGGTCGATTGCGGCGGTGACCTTGGGACCGTAGCCATGTTCCTCCTCAATCGCTTCCGCCAATCGTGCATTTGCGGCCCGCATCTCGAACTCGAGCGCCTTTCGCCGAACCGCGTAGCGCGCTTCGATCGCGTCGATCTTGCCATGTTGCTGCGGGGTCAACTTAAGCGTCTTGTGCAACACAGCGTGAAGCTCGGTTTCATTTGCCCTGGGCTGCTCAGAAATGAGACGCCCGACAAACACGCCAGCGATCGCGGAGGCAAATGCAATGAGCGCAATGAGCAATATCCGCCGAGACCCCATGATCAGCGCGGATCCAGCAGGGCCGATGGTGCCAAAGCGGTCATAGGCGCAAAGGGCGACAAGGGGCGAGCCGCTTGGACGGGTTCGCCCATAGCCATGCCGGCAAAGGCCCCTCCACCGAGCGACACCATAGCAGCAAGCGCCATTAAGCGCTGCGCGCCGCTGACCTCGCGCTTGCGCACTGCGAGTGTCGCCATCACGCGATCATCAAAGCCCTCGAGCAAGCCCGACGGAGGTGCGCGCCTCAATTGTTTCAGCAAGTCTTCCATCATGTCCTCATTCAAATCCGTTCCTCCTGCTATACGCGCCGGCGCAAAACATCCCTCATTCCGTTTCGCCGTGAGGGGCAAGGCGATCACATGCGTATGTATCACCGAACGCAATTTATTGGAGACTTAACATGCGTAGACCTGCCCTTGCTTTCACTCTTGCCGGCCTTGCACTGGCTTCCATCCCAGGCATGGCGTTCGCTCATGCGAAACTTGTGTCCTCGACGCCGGCTGCAAACGCCACAGTTTCGAAGGCCAACGTCAAGTCGATCAACCTGATCTTCAACGAAAAAATCATAGCATCGACCATGAAGACTGAACTGCTGATGACAGGCATGCCCGGGATGAAAGACCATGCGCCAATGAAGATCGCCTTCAGCTCGATGATGGGCAAGGATGGAAAATCGATGATGCTAATGCCGAAAACGGCACTAGTTCCCGGAACATACAAGGTCACATGGTCGGCAGCGGGTGCAGACACGCACCGTATGGGGAGCGAATTTTCCTTCACGGTCAAATAATCTGTGGCTGATCCGCTTCTTGTCGCCATCAGGCTCGCACTATTTGCGATCCTGATGGCGACCGTCGGCCTCGCTGCATTCAACCTGTACGCGCTCAACCGGATAGAGCGTGAGCGCGATGTCGCATTCGATGCACGCATCCTATTCCGGGTCATCACATTGCTCGGCACCATTGCGTCTGTCATCGGAATGCTCATGGTCGCTGCCGCGATGGATGGCGTGAGCATAGTGTCGGTCCGCGCCGAGATGATCTGGATGCTGGTGACGGAAACCGAGATCGGCGCCGCAGGACTCGTGCGCGTTGGCGCGCTCATCATAGCTCTGTTGTTATGCCTTACTGACAAATTGACACTGACTGCGCTCTCCGCGAGCATTGGCCTGCTTGCCTGCATCGCGCTGGCATCGCTCGTCTGGACGGGGCATGCGGGTGCCACCGAGGGGACCGTCGGGGCGCTCCACCGCGTGAGCGATATTGTCCATATGATCGCGGCCGCGTTGTGGCTGGGCGGCATTGCCGCTTTCGCGGTGATGCTTCGTGCACCTGCCGATGGTCTGTGGGGTGACAGACTGAAAACAGCACACCGATCGCTCGATCATTTTGCCAGGGTTGGCACCGTCTCCGTCGCGCTGATTATCGTCACCGGGCTGATCAACAGCTTCATCCTGGTCGGCCCCGAGCGGCTCGCCTTGCTTTTCACGACAACCTACGGCCAGCTTTTGCTCGGAAAAGTCGGGCTTGTCGGGCTCATGCTTGCGCTTGCGGCGCAGAACCGCTGGCGCCTGACGCCGCAGCTCGGAATTGGCCTTGAAATGGGCGACACTGTCGACGCGGTAACCGCTTTGCGCAAATCAATGGCCATGGAAGGTGCGGCGGCATTGCTGATCCTTGGCCTTGTGGCTTGGCTGGGCCAGCTCGAACCGCCTGCCGGCATGACGATGCATTGAGCCGAAAAGGAACCCCTTGGTTGGGACGTATGACGCTCGGCTTGGGCTGGGCGATCCTTGATGCGCATACTGGCGAGAACCGGCTGCACAGCCATGTGGCGCATCAGGTCAGCCTCGCGCTCGAGGTTGACTGCGCGATCGGGGGACCACACCCGTTACGACTGGCCCGTGGCGAAGCCGCAATCATCCCGGCAGGTATACAGCACTGCCTGACCCCGGCGGGCGCGCCTGTCCGAACCATCTATGTCGACCCTCTTTTCGATGGCTTGCGCGACCTGATCCAAACGCCTGTGCCAAAACAACTGAACCCGAAGGAAGCCGCGGCCCTCGAAGCGATCACTAGCGGTGAAATGGCCAAGCAGTGGATAGGCGCTTTCGTAAACAAGAGCTCCTCGTCCAGCCCGATCGATGGCAGGCTTCATGCCGCGTTGAGCGAGATTGTACCCGGGACCAGCCCCTCCAAGCTGGCACAAGCGCTCGGGCTCTCGACGACCCGGCTGCGCGAACTTGCCATTCGCGATTTCGGCGTCCCAACAGCCAAATTGCTCCAGTGGCTCCAGTTGCAACACGCGATTGATGCGCTTCGACAAACCCGCAATCTGGCGGACGCAGCGGCTGCCGGGGGATTTTCGGATCAGGCCCATTTTACGCGTCGGCTTGTCGAGTGGTTCGGGGTCACACCCTCGCTTGGGCTGGCGCAGCTCGAAATTTTGGTGATCCGCTGACGTGCATCAGCGAAACGTTCAAGACCGACCCCTTCTTGTAAGTCATAAAGCGGCCAAGATGTTTTTGGAGTGCTTCCATGACCCTTTTCCGCGTCCTTTATGCCCCCACCTATTTTCTGTTCTTTGTCGCGGGCGCGGCCGTTGCGATTGTCAATCTGCCTGGTGATTCCAGCCGCTTGGCGCAAGCGCTTCAACGACGCTGCACGAGCGAACCGTCCCGGTTTCGCAGGCCGAAACCACCCGAGAGAGTTCCTCTCGCAAGCGCTTCAGATCGGCAATCTTGGTGTCGATCTCCTCAATCTTCGCAGAGGCGATAGCGTCGATATCGGCGCAGGGCCGGTCCGGCTCGTCGGCCAACCGCAGCAACTCGCGGACAGCATCTAACGCGAAGCCCAAGCCCCGGGCGCGCCTGATGAACGACAGTCTCGCCAGGTGCGAACTGCCGTAGCTGCGATAATTTGCCGATGTCCGGGCAGGCGGCGCGAGCAGGCCTATACGTTCATAGAAGCGGACAGTCTCGACTTTGGTCGCCGTCGCGTTCGCAAGTTCTCCAATTTTCATCGCTTGACCCTGTAGTTGCTACAGGGTGCATATAGAGGGCCGACTCGAACGAACCAAGGAGTTTCGGCCATGGCGGACAGTTGCTGCGCCAGTTCCTGCAGTGACGACACCGCGCGCAATGATCCTGCGTGGCGCAGGGCGTTGTGGATCGCGCTCGTCGTCAACAGCGTGATGTTTTTCGTCGAGATCATCGCGGGTGCCGCATCGGGATCCCGCTCGCTCCAGGCTGACGCGCTCGATTTTCTGGGTGATGCCGCGAACTATGCGATCAGCCTTGGCGTCGCCGGAATGGCGCTTGTCTGGCGGGCACGAACCGCGCTGGTCAAAGGTCTGACCATTCTCGCTTTTGCACTCGGGGTGATGGTCTCAGCGGTCTGGGGCCTTGTTGCTGGATCCCAGCCCGATCCCTGGGCGATGACAGGCGTCGGCGCTCTCGCGCTGGTGACGAACGTCTCGGTGGCGCTGATGCTCTATCGTTTCCGGTCGGGTGACGCCAACATGCGATCGGTCTGGGTCTGCTCGCGCAACGATGCGATCAACAACCTGCTGGTGATTGGCGCGGGCTTCGTGGTGCTGTGGACGGGCAGCGGCCTCCCCGACCTCGTCGTCGCGCTCATCATGGCGCTTCTCGGGCTTCAAGGTGGATGGCAGGTGGTTCGGCAGGCTCGATATGAACTTGCGGCAAGAGGGGTTCCGGTATGAAGCAGCTCGAAACCGCATATTGGGCGGAGATCGGTGCTTTCCGGCAAGCGAGGGCTGGCCAGGACGCGGCCGATGCCTGGCACTATCTGGAACGCGCGCATATCCTTTCTCAGCAGATCCTGCGGCTCCACCTCCATGCCCATGCCGTCATGCTGATCTTTGCCATTTCCCGGCGCGAATGGCGCGAAGCGCGCGGACAAGTTCTGCGTCTGATGCTTGCACCCGTCGGCGCGCTGCTGGGCCGCATTCCTCTGGGGAACACTGGTCGAACATCGGTCAGCGCCTTCGTGCCCATGCCGATCCCTGACGAGCTTCGTCATGTTCTGGGCCAGGAACAGTGCAAGTGATGCGTTTGCTGTGGCTCTATTGCTCTGCTAGGTGGGGACAATGAGGGGTATTGTTCTCCAGTTCCTGATTCTGTTCTCGGTGCTTTGCGCCGGTTTTCATGCGCCTGCGGCAGCCCATGACGACCACGGTCAGGCCACAGTTCTTGTGGCTGATGCGCACCATGCTGACGCCCACGAAGATTTATCCGACGATACTTCATCGGATCCGTCGCAGGAAATCTATCATCATCACCATTGCCCGGCAGCGATGATGGTCGAATGCGGACAGAATGTAGACAGACCCTATGCGAGCCGCGACATGCTCCGTCCGGGCGAGGTCACAGCTCTCCTGTCGCGAGCCTCGGCACCACCGATCGAACCCCCGCTAGCCTGAAACCTGCCACTTTGGCGGGCGTCTTTCTTCGCCCGCAATTTGCAAGCGTTTCAGGAGTTATCCCATGTCATTGACATTGCGCGCCGGCCTGTTGGCCGGATTGGCGCTGGCCTCGCCCGTAGCGGCAAGCGCGGAACCCGTAAGTCTGGACGAGGCCGTCCGCCGCGCCATTGCGGCATCGCCCGCGATCCAGGCCCAGGAGGCAGGCATCCGGTCTGCAAGGGCGGGGCGCAGCCAGGCCGATGTTCGTTCCAATCCCGTCCTGTCGGTCGAGGCCGAAAACATCGCCGGCACCGGCGCCTATGACGTCTATCGGCAGGCCGAGACGACCGTCACTTATACCCAGACCATCGAACGCGGGGGCAAGCGCGATGCGCGGATCGCCTATGCCGAACGTGACATCGGTGTCGCGGAGGCTTCGGCGCGCCTTGTCCGGCTTGACCTTGCCGAGGCGGTGCAACGCACATTCATCGACCTGCAGATCGCCGAGGAAGTTGTCTGGCTTGCCGAACGACGCCTCGAAACCGAGCGCGCCATGCAGACCGAAGCCCTGCGCCGGGTACGCGGCTACAAGGATCCACTCTTCGTCGAAACCCGCGCCGAAGCCCGTGTCGCCCAGGCACGGCTTGCGCTCGACGAGGCCCGGTCCCGCCGCAATGCCGCTCGCGCGAGGCTGGCCTCGTTCTGGGGCGGCAAGGCAGAAGACGTCGAGGTGCCGCGCGGGATTGAGAAGCCGGACGATCACCTACACCAGTTGGCCGCGGCCGACAGTGCGCTTGCATCTGCCACGGTGGAACGGGCGCAGGCGGCGGTCGTGGTCGAACAGACGCGCGGCGTGCAGGATTACACGGTGAGCGGCGGCGTGCGGCATCTGCGCGAGACGGGCGATGTCGCACTGGTGGCCGGGATCTCGATCCCGCTGGGCCGTTTCGACCGCAATCGGGGCAACATCGAGCGCGCGCAGGCCGAGCGGCAACGAATCGAACTGCTGGCCGAAGCGGCCCGCCTTGACCGCCTGCGCCAGTTGGCCTCGCTCAGGGCCGAGGCTGATGCCGCCCGGATGCGCGCCGACGGGATCATGCAGGATGTCTATCCCCAGGCGGTCCGCACACTCCAGCAGGTCCGCGAAGGCTACAATCGCGGCGGTTTCCGTTTCAGCGATGTGCAGGACGGTGCCGACGCCATCATCGAGGTTCAGTCGCAGTGGGTCGAGGCAATGACCCGCTACCGCGACATCCTGTCCCAGATCGACCGGCTGACTGGACGCTTCGACGTCGTCGCCGGGGAGGAAGTACAATGAGAAACATTCGTTTTACCGCCGTCATCGCGGCACTCGCACTCGCCATCCCGCTTGCCGCCTGCGGTTCCGATCCGGCACCCACAGAACATGGCGAGGAGGGAGCCGAAGCCGAGAAAGGCCCCAACGGCGGGCGCCTCCTGAAGGATGGCGATTTTGCCGTTGAGGTCACGGTGTTTGAAACCGGGCAGGAACCGCAGTTCAGGGTCTATGCCACGCGCGGCGGCGAACCGGTCGATCCGGGGTCCGTGCAACTGTCCATGACGCTCCGGCGACTGGGGGGCGAGGTCAACACCTTTGCCTTCAAGCCCGAAGGCAAGTTCCTTGCCGGGCAGGGCGTGGTCGAGGAACCCCACAGCTTCGACGTCGAGGTGGTCGCGGTCGAAAACGGCAAGCGGCACGTCTGGAAATACGCCAGTCCCGAAGGCCGCACGCATATCACGGCAGAGGCGGCCAAGGCGGGCGGCATCGAGATAATGACCGCAGGGCCGGCGACGATCGGCGAGACACGCGAGCTGTTCGGCACCGTTGCACTCGACCCATCGGCCCGTTCGGAAATCCGTGGGCAGTTTCCGGGCCGCGTGGTGAGCGTGACCAAAGCCGTGGGCGACTTTGTCCAGCGGGGACAATTGCTGGCGCGCATCGAGTCGAGTGAGAGCCTGCAAGTCTATCCCGTCTATGCGACCGTCAGCGGAGTGGTCGCCGAGCGTAACGCCAACCCCGGAGATGTAACTGGCGACCGTGCGCTCTATGTCATCACCGACCCGGCCCGGACCTCGGTCGTCTTCAACATCTTCCCCAAGGATCTGGCGGTGATCCAGCCCGGCATGCGGGTGGAAATCGAAGCCATGGACGGCACGCCCGTCGCGGCAAGCCAGCTCGGGGGCTACTTGCCCGAAGGCAATGCCGAGGCTGGAACGGCGCTGGTCCGGACCTCTGTCCCCAATCGGGCGGGGCGGCTGCGCGCTGGCATGGCGCTGCGCGGCAAGGTAGTTGTGAATGCGGTTACCGTGCCACTGGCCGTGCGAACCGAAGCCATCCAGCCGTTCCGCGACTTCAAGGTCGTCTTTGCCAATTTCGGTCAGGACTACGAAGTTCGCATGCTCGAGCTGGGGCGCTCATCGCCCGAGTGGACCGAAGTGCTGAGCGGCATCAAGCCGGGCACGCCTTATGCCGCCAAGGGCTCCTTCCTCATCCGCGCCGACATCGAGAAGTCGGGCGCGAGCCATGATCATTGAGCGGGAGAGATAGCGCCATGCTTGCCCGCATCATCGGCTTTTCCATTCGCCAGCGCTGGTTCGTCCTCGCGGTTGTCGCCCTTTTATCTGCCATCGGCGTGTGGAGCGCGACCAAGCTGCCCATCGACGCCGTACCCGACATCACTAACGTCCAGGTCCAGATCAACACGGAGGCCGAAGGCTATTCCCCGCTCGAATCCGAGCAGCGCATCACATTTCCCATCGAGACGGCGATCGCCGGCGTTCCGGGTCTTTCCTACACGCGCTCGATCTCGCGCTATGGGCTGAGCCAGGTCACGGTGGTGTTCGAGGACGGCACCGACACCTATTTCGCCCGCCAGCAGGTCAACGAGCGCCTGCAAGCGGTTAGGTCGCAACTGCCGGCCGGGATCGAGCCGGAAATGGGGCCGATCGCCACCGGGCTCGGCGAAATCTTCATGTTCGCGATCGAACCAAAGCCCGGCGCAACCAAACCCGATGGCAGTCCCTGGACGGCAACCGATCTCAGGACCCTGTCCGATTGGGTGGTGCGGCCGCAGATGCGCACCATTCCCGGCGTGGCCGAGGTGAACACCATCGGCGGCTACGAACGGCAATACCATGTCACGCCCAACCCGGCGCAGTTGGCCGCGCTCAATCTGTCTCTGAACGATCTTGTCGAGGCACTGGAACGCAACAACGCCAACCGGGGCGCCGGTTATGTCGAGCGCGGCGGCGAGCAGATCCTGATCCGCGTTCCAGGACAGGCAGCCAACGAAGCGGACCTCTCGCAGATCCTCGTTGCGACGCGCGGCGGCGTGCCGATACGTGTCGGCGATGTGGCCGATGTCGTGATTGGGTCCGAACTGCGCACCGGCGCGGCAACCGAGAATGGCAAGGAGATCGTCCTCGGAACGATCTTCATGCGGACTGGCGAAAACCCCCGGCTTGTTGCCCAGGCTGCTGCGGAGAAGCTCAAACAGGCGACGGCATCGCTTCCCGCGGGCGTGGTGGCGCACCCGCTTTATGACCGTACCGAACTGGTCGATCGCACGATCGCCACTGTCGAGAAGAACCTCGCCGAGGGTGCATTGCTCGTGATTGTGGTCCTGTTCCTGCTGCTCGGCAATTTCCGGGCGGCTCTGATCACGGCTGCGGTGATCCCGATCGCCATGCTCATGACGCTGACCGGCATGCTGGCGACCCGAACCTCCGCGAACCTGATGAGCCTAGGCGCGCTTGACTTCGGACTGATCGTCGACGGAGCGGTCATCATCGTCGAGAACTGCCTGCGACGATTGGGCGAAGCCCAGCACCGGATGGGCCGCTTGCTCGATCGCGACGAGCGGTTCGGCCTCGTGGCTAAGGCGAGCGCGGAAGTCATCCGACCCTCGATCTTCGGCATAGTCATCATTACCGCGGTGTATCTGCCGATCTTCGCGCTTGAAGGCATCGAAGGCAAAACCTTCCATCCCATGGCGATCACTGTCGTGCTGGCCCTGACGGCGGCGCTGATCCTCTCGCTGACGCTTGTGCCCGCTGCCGTTGCCCTCTTCGTCACCGGCAAGGTGGAGGAAAAGGAAAATCGTGTCATGCGCTGGATGAGCGAGCGGTACGCGCCGCTCCTCGACAAGGCCTTGGCTCGGCCGAAGCTCGCTGTTGCCTTCGCCGTCCTGCTTGTCACCCTCAGCGCTGCGGGAGCAACACGGCTTGGGTCGGAGTTCATTCCCAATCTCGATGAAGGCGACATCGCGATGCACGCGCTGCGTATACCGGGCACCAGCCTGGGCCAGGCAGTGCAGATGCAGGAGTCACTGGAGAAACGCATCCGGCAGTTCCCGGAGGTGGAGCGCGTCTTTGCGAAGATCGGTACGGCCGATGTCGCGACCGACCCCATGCCACCATCGGTCGCGGACAATTTCATCATGCTCAAGGACAGGAGCGAATGGCCCGACCCGCGCAAGCCGCGTGACCAGCTTCTGGCCGAACTGAACAAGGCGGTGTCTGAGATTCCCGGGAACAACTACGAGTTCACCCAGCCGGTGCAGATGCGCATGAACGAGTTGATCGCGGGCGTGCGCGCCGATGTGGCGATCAAGCTGTTCGGCGACGACCTCGAGCAGCTGCTCAAGAGCGGCGATGCCATCAACGACGTGGCGGCGTCTATCCCCGGGGCTGAGGATGTGAAGCTCGAGCAGGTCACGGGCCTGCCGATGCTCTCGGTAACACCGCGCCGTGACATGCTCGCACGCTATGGCATCAGCATGGCCGAGGTTCAGGATGCCGTGGCCACGGCAACTGGCGGCCGCAAGGCGGGCGAGGTGTTCGAGGGCGACCGGCGCTTTGCCGTCGTCGTGCGCCTGCCCGAAGCGCTGCGGACGGACTTGCCGGCACTCGGCAATCTGCCCGTTCGGCTTGCGGCCGGCGGGACAGTACCGCTGTCACAACTGGCTGACATCTCAATCTCGGCCGGACCCAATCAGATCAGCCGTGAGAACGGCAAGCGCCGCGCCGTGATCACCGCCAACGTGCGCGGCCGGGATCTGGGATCCTTCATCACCGAACTGCGGGAGAAGGTCGGCGCCGAAGTCGAACTGCCGCCCGGCTACTACGTTGAATACGGCGGCACCTTCGAACAGCTCCAGTCGGCCAAGACCCGGCTGCAGGTGGTCGTGCCGCTTGTGCTGCTGTTGATCTTCGGGCTGCTGTTCACGCTGTTCGGATCGACGAAGGATGCGGCTATCGTCTTCTCGGGCGTGCCGCTCGCATTGACTGGCGGGCTGGCGGCCCTGGCATTGCGCGGGATCCCGATGTCGATCTCCGCCGGGATCGGGTTCATCGCCTTGTCGGGTGTTGCGGTGCTCAACGGTGTCGTCATGCTGTCCTTCATACGCGACCTGCGCGAACGCGGCTTGGGAGCACTGGAGGCGGTGCGCGAGGGCGCGCTGACACGCCTGCGCCCGGTGATGATGACGGCTCTGGTGGCATCGCTCGGCTTCGTACCGATGGCGCTGAACGTCGGTGCCGGTTCCGAAGTGCAGCGGCCGCTCGCGACTGTCGTGATCGGCGGGATCATTTCCTCGACGATACTCACATTGCTGGTGCTGCCGGCGCTCTATCGGCTAATACATGGGCGCGAGGATGGAACGGAGATCAAAGTCGTCGAAGGCGTCACTCGAGGGGCATGAAAGCACTCGCTGATCAGCGTGTCGGGTTGGATGATGCGGGCATCGTGGTCCCGGAGCAGCTGATCATAATGTGGTGTCCAGCTACCCTGCAGTGCTCGCGAAAGCGGCGAGTAGAGTGACGCAACAGCACCCCCGGCAGCCCCATGCAGAAGCCTTCAGGTTCGGCGCGCTTCGTAATATTCAGCCCGGCTGAGACGTCGCAAGAATTTGGCTCGACCGCTGCGGTATCGGACGCGCCTTGATGAGATTGTAATCCATAAATTATGTTGCAGAGAAGGTTGGATGCGAGTCGCCTCCCCACCGCCAATTTTCAAGTAAATCCGTTACTGTTGTGCAAAAGTTCTCAAAGTCACTAGAAAGCTAACCAATAGTTTCATAGCTATGACAAACTCAGCCTCTTCGCATTCTGTAAAAAAATGCCACCGTCGCGGCGCATCCCGTCTTATGCAGACGAGGCCCGCGCCTCTATAATACATCCGCTTTTACTCATTTATGGTGTTGTCGGAGCAAAATGCCGTTGGACTGGGTCGCCGATCAGTCGTGCGCATGTGGTGATGTATGCCTAATCACCGATCAAGCTGATGTGCGTCGAGAACCTGCTGTTTGAGCGCGCCATATGAACAAACGAGTAAAATCGTATGTACGAAGGAAGCGTGGGTCCCATCTACCGATAACGGGGGGTACCCCCGGGGTACGGTCTCGATTTCCAGAAATTTGATGGGGGGTGGGGGGTATAGCTTCGATTCTTTAGGCAACTGACATGCCGCCGCAGCCAAACGATGAAACCTCAGTGAAACCTTATTTCCGAGGCTTTCATCGTTCACAATAGGGCATGTTAGAAAAAATGCTAGAAATCCTTGGTGAGCCGTGCTGGATTCGAACCAGCGACCTACTGATTAAAAGTCAGTTGCTCTACCGACTGAGCTAACGGCCCGACCTTGGGAGCGTCCCCTATGCGGCGGGCGGCTTTCGGTCAAGGCGTGCTTTAAGGTGTCGCACTGACAATCTTGAAATCGGGTCCCGCCAATCGGGCGCGATATGCGCCAAAGGGTCCAACACAAAATGCCGGCGCGCCAAACCAATATGCGGCACAATCAGTCCCGGAGCAGCAAAAGCGCCGCCCGACCAGAGCAGAATGTCCAGATCCAAAACCCGCGCGCGCCAGCGCTGACCGCTGCTTCGTCGCCCAAATTTTTGTTCTAAAATTTTAAGATGAGTAAGCACATCATCAGGCATCAA
>JACCDM010400751.1_pt1 | contig 18469 bp, 13 predicted proteins | sample 7445851 | NCBI WGS metagenome assembly JACCDM01 (sample SAMN15323438, study PRJNA562643) | freshwater metagenome | isolation source: river surface water | place: USA:Blue River Watershed | collected 2017-08-16
CTCATTTTCAAATAGCATATTATATAACTTTTAAAGAGATATCTACCGCATTTACATGATGGGTTAAATCTCCAATTGAAATAAAGTCAACACTTGTTTTTGCGTAGTCTACAATATTAGATGTATTAATACCACCCGAAGCCTCTAATAATTTTGATGTATTATTTTGAAGCATTATCTGCTCAATTTCTTTTGGACTCATATTATCCAATAAAATTCTGTTGATTTCTTTATATGAAGAGGCGATCTTGAATTCCTCCATATTTTTTACCTCAACAACAATCGGAATGGATAAATTGTTTGTTTGCACATAATGAATACAAGATTCAATGGCATTTTTTATATCTCCAGCCGCTTTGATATGATTATCCTTGATTAAAATTTCATCGTATAATCCAAAGCGATGATTCACTCCACCTCCTATTTTAACTGCCCATTTTTCACAAATCCTAAAATTTGGGGTAGTTTTTCTGGTGTCTAATATTTGTACTCCGAAGGGCTTTACTAATTCAACAAAATAATTGGCTTTGGTTGCAATAGCACTCATTCTTTGCATGCAATTCAATAATAACCTTTCTGCCTTTAAAATAGATTGGATTGAACCTGAAATTGAACCAATTGAACTTGGTGCTTCTATGAATTGGCCATCATTTATTTCAAATTGAACAACTAATTGATCATCAACTTCTTGGCAAATTAAATGAGCTAATTCAACTCCTGCGATAATGCACTTTTCTTTAACATAGAAAGTAGCTTTTCCTAATTGACCTAGTGGAATGGTGGCTAAGCTTGTGTAATCACCCTTGCCTATATCTTCATTTAGAGCATTTTTAATAAATGCTACTAGTGCATCAGTCATGTGTAAACAGTTGCACAAAGATATGAAAACATCTGTTAGTTCAAAACTTTATCTGCACAACAGCTACTTGCAAATGAATCTGGTTTTGCTTTAAATGAGAATCCCATACCCATGATATACCCCATGGCGTCTTTTAATGCTTCATTACTCTTAAATTGAATATTTGTATTGATATCAGCATGCACCTCCATTTCAATATCATATTCTATAAATAAATCACATAATTGATATGCAATATCAATACTTAATGCAACTTCTTGTAACATCCTTTCTTTTATATGCATTTTCTGTGTATTGGATTCGTTATGTATAAACATAAATCCTCCATTTTTTTCTCTCAAAAAAACAATGACTGTGGCATATTCAGTAACTGTATTTTTTACAATACTGTCCGTTCCAATATATACTTTGAGTTTATTATTTTTTAGACGCTCTTCTTCTATACATTTTTTAACATGTTCTTTAATAGGAAGTGTAATTGTTTCACCATTGAATTTTCTCCAAATCATAATTGCATGTTTTAGTATTTTATGTGATTCAATTCATATTGTTCAATTCAATTTCACACTTATCTGAATAGTAAAAAATATAAGTTATTAACAATTCACAAAACAAAGTCCTGAAAAAATAAATACCCATTTGTTTACTTTTTAGTCATCAATAGATAATAATGAATTAACATCAGTTAACATTCTGATAATATTGTTATTCTAACTTTCATAAAAATTAAATACTATGTCAATTTTCAAAGAATTATCAGTAGGGAAAAAATACCTTATTAATGAATTTGATGGGGATCAAGTTTTATTGATTGAACCCATTATGGTTACTGAATTTTGCATGTTAGTTGTATTACATGAAGATGTAGAAACCATCCAATGGAAAAAACTTAACGATGAAATTTTTGAAATTATTGAAGAGTTGAGTGAAGAAAAAGATCAAGAATATGAAAATCTTTTTGAATACGAAGATGAAATAGATTTTGATGACGACTATTATGATGAAAGCTTTCCAGAAATAGAAGACCAAAAATAGTAAATAATGAAACTAAAATTATTAGCCATACTTTTATTTAGTATGGCATTCACTAGTGTTTCTGCTCAAGAGGGACCACATTCTCATGCTTTGGGAACTAGTATGCAATTCCCAAACATATTAGGTTATCAAACCTTGAAATGTGACCTTCATCAACATACCGTATTTTCTGATGGGGATGTATGGCCAAGTATTAGAGTGAGAGAGTCTTTAATGGATAATTTAGATGCCATTTCTTTAACTGAGCATATTGAATATCAACCACATCTTGGAGATATTCCACATAAAGACAGAAATAGATCGTATCAAATTGCTATGAGGGAAGCAAAAGATCATCAACTAATTATAGTAAAAGGTTCTGAAATTACAAGATCAATGCCTCCTGGTCATAGTAATGCTATATTTATTGAAGATGCCAATAAATTAATTCAAAACAACTTTATAGATGCTTACAAAGAAGCAAGAAATCAAAAAGCATTTATTTTTTGGAATCACCCATATGAGACACCCAAAAATGACAATATTTCCTTTTTATACGACATAAATAAAAGATTAATTGACAGCAATTTGATTAATGGAATAGAAATAGTGAATACACATACCTATTCAACAGAAGCTTTGCAAATTGCCCTAGATAATCATTTAACTTTAATGGGCACTAGCGATGTTCATGGTTTAATTGATTGGGATTATAAAAAGGGTCCTAAAGGACATAGACCTATTACATTAGTTTTTTCTAAAGATAGAAGTTTAGAGGGTATTAGATCTGCATTAATGGATCGCAGAACAGTAGTCCATTATGATAATACATTAATTGGAAGAGACAGTTTATTAATTCCTTTGATAGATGCTTCATTAAAAATTAAAAAAGCATATTATGAGAAAAATTCAACCATTTTAAAAGTAGAAATAGAAAATATTTCTTCTTGTGATTTTATATTACAAAATAATAGTCCTTACTCCTTAATAGAATCCTCTGATATCATTGAAATAAAGGGAAAATCTACAATCGTTTTACAATTTAGAACTAAAGAAATATTAAATCATATGGATTGGGTATTTTCAGCTTTGAACGCAGTTAATTCACCTAATAATCATCCAATCATAAAAAAACAAATCAAGTTATAAAATATTTAATTTATTGTAAAAGCGCTTACTTATGGTAAGCGCTTTTTGTTTGATCAAATATATCTATAGTCAATTTTTCTAATTTAGATAATAAAGGAGGCAAAACAAAAGGTGCTCTTTGGAAATAAAACAAAGTGATTATGTTTCTTTTTCTATCAACCATATAGGCAGTATTAAAAGCTCCTCCCCAGAAGAAACTGCCCTCTGATGCATGATTGATTGCCCGCCCAGCTTCTGTAGTTAATCCAACTCCTAATCCAAAATTATTGAGAGACTTAATGCCACCAAATATAAATGTTTTATCCCCTATTTGATTTGTCCAAAATTGTTCCATTATTTGTTCACTTATAATTTTTTTACCATTTACCGTCTTTCCTTTATTTAATAAACATATTAGAAATTGACTATAATCATGTGTGGTTGAAACTAAGCCGCCAATGGCAGAATAGAATTGACTGTTTTTTTCTAATGGATAATTTACAGGAAATACTGCAGGATTTATTTCCATCAAACTATCTTTAGAGTATTTGGTATATACCTTAGTTAATCTATTCTTTTTTCTTTCCGGTAAGTAGAAATAAGTATCCTGCATATTTAAAGGATCAAAGATATTTTTCTTCAAGTATTGATCTAATGGAAGTTTTGAAACCACTTCAATTAATCTTCCAATTACATCGGTACTAAAACCATAACTAAATCTTTCACCTGGCTGATGAACTAATGGCATCTTTGCAATCTGATTGACTTCTTCTTCTAAATTTTTATAGCCATTACTTAGAGATTGACTTAATTTATATTGTTCAAAAAGTGATTTAAATTTAGGATACTCATCAACAGATGATATACCAGCAGTGTGCGTTAGTATATCTCTGATAGTTATAGACCTGTTTTTTTCAACAAAAAGCATAGTATCTTTTTCTAATAGAGCCACTTTTTGATACTTAAATGCAGGTATGTATTTTTCAATTGGATCGTCTAAGCTAATTTTATTTTTATCTACCAATTGTAGAAAAGCAATTGATACAATTGCTTTGGTTTGGGACGCAATTCTAAATATAGAATTGGTGTCCATTAATTGATGGTCTGCAATACTTGAAAACCCATATGCTTTATGATGAACTATTTTACCGTTATGATAAATAAATGCAACACCTCCACTTATATTTTTCAAAGCTATTTCAGACTGAATAGTACTATCAATTGCGTTAAACTGTTGAGAGAAAGATAGTAATGGAAAAAAAATAAGTAAAGCGTAACAATATTTCTTCATGGATACTTGAATTAATCCATAAAGTTAGTCAAACTAATGTTTGATTACAAGTGTTTTAACATATATCTATCATTATTTATAATATTGATTTAAGATCATATATATTATCGAAAATATAATCTGGAGTTGCTTTTTGTAGTTCATCTTTGGTATGAGCACCAGTAGTTACTCCAATATTTAGTTTGCAATTTGCATTTCTTCCTTCTTCAATATCGATGGTTGAATCTCCAACTTTGATAATTGAAGCAGGATCTTTAATATTTAAAGCATTCATTGCAAAAATGATCATGTCAGGATGAGGTCTATTATTACTAACATCTGATGCAGTTACCAATAGATCATAATGAACCCCTTCAATCCAATTTAGTTTTTCTATTAATGATTTAGCAGTAGTACTATTATAGCCGGTATTTAAAACAACTTTGATATTCATTGCTCTCAACTCTAAAAATAATCTCTCCGTATTTTTTGTGGGTACTACCACCAGATTTTGGTATGCAATTTCTAATTCACTTAAAAAAATAGAAAAAATTTCTTGAATAGTTAATTCATTCAAATGATTATTTGTATGTAATAAAGTGTCTTTGATGGCTTGTAACTTTTCTTTTCCAGCACCCCAAAGCAAAACTTCTTCGAAAGAAATATTAGGACAAAATTTTTCAATCGCTTTATGAAGGGTCTTGTATACAACATTTCCTTCGTCAACAGTGGTGCCTGCCATATCAAAAACAACCATTTCTATATTCATATCATTTATTTTATAGACTGATTAATAGACTCAATAAATAGCTCAATTGTTGGACTTACCAAATTAGGATCTTTAGCTAAATCGTCCCATCTTCTCAAATCCACAGCTTCTTTATAGAATTCATTTTTTTCAAAAGCTTCAATTTCTTCTTGGGTCATTACGCCTCCTTGAAATGCTAAACTGATTTTTGAAGGATCAGATAAAGCATCCAAATAGCCTACTTCAACAGCACACAAATATCTTTTAGCTTGTACATGTAATTTCACAGGTTCTACAACAGCTTTCTTAAAATATTTTTCAAGGTATCTAGCTGCTAATTCTTCATGATAGTCATCAATTCCCTTATCGCTTGCGTCATCAGGTAAATCATGTAGTAAATGTCCAATATCGTGTAAAAGTGAAGCTGTAATTAATTCGTCACTAGCGTTTTTGTTTTTTGCTAAAGTTGCTGCTTGTAAAGCATGCTCCAACTGAGTAACGGCTTCTCCTCCATACATTGAGCTACCATTTTTTTCAAATAAATAAATAATTTCTTGTGTTATTGGATGTATCATCTTAATATTTTTATAAATTATTAATCATTTCTTCTGCAAATCCAAATGACATAGTCATGCCGTGACCGCCAATACCATTTAAGATATAAACACCTTCATTTGCTTTAATAAACAAATCCGCAGCACCATTGGTCATAATCGGATAAATTCCATTCCAGGATTGAATCATTTCCCACTCATCTATATGCATTAATTGTTTCAAATAAGCTAAAATCATATTGTTAATCTCCGTTTTATCAAAAGGATCAAAGTCTAATGCATATTCATGAGAATCACCTACAGTTAATTCTCCTTGTGTATTTTGTGAAACCATCACATGTATGCCAAACTTAAGATATTCAGGTATTTCCGACTCTAGCTTCATTCTTAATTTAGTTAAAGCAGGTGATGCTGTAAAACTTTTATAATGTAATAAAGATAATCCACCACAGACAGAAGCTCCAATTCTAAAATTGGGGTCTTTATGCTTAAAACGCATCATTTGTAATTTTGTCTTAATGATTGGTTGGGCTTTGAATATTTCAGGATACAGGGTTTCAAAATCCGCACCCGAACAAATACAAATTAAATCTGCTGAATATTTTGTTTTTCCAGCATAAACTGCATTCGGCTCTACATTTGTAATTACAGTACCCCAAATAAATTTTACCTTGTATTTATCAGCTAGAAATTCCGGGAGTTTCCTTATTCCTTCTCTAGGATCAATAATTGTTTCATCTTCACTTCTAAGTGCCCCCATTAATCCTTCCGCATTAATTCCATTATACTTATTCAATACTTCTTCTGATGTAATTACAGAAACAGGCCTTTTTTTATTGGAAAAAAATTTACCGATTTCCTCTACCACATTCATTTCTTCTTTAGAGTATGCTAAATGTAAACTACCACATGCATTGTAAGGAATTTTTGCGCTATCTAAATAATCCAACCAGATCTCTTTTGTTCTTTTTGCTCTATCATATAACTGACCATCTGGTTGTCCAACTGGCCAAATCATACCAAAATTTCGCACACTTGCACCTAAAGAAAATTGTGATTTCTCAATCACTGTTACTTGAAAGTCTCTCTGAGCCAATGCTCTAGCAGTTGCTAAACCTACAATTCCAGCACCAACAACAATAGCTGTTTGATTATTCATTTGTATATGTTTTATATTTTTTATTAAAATAAATTAATGTGACTACACTTATAATAGACCCAAAAATTGATAAGGCTAAGACACCAAATTGATAAAATAAAGTCCAACTTATTTTCAATCCAAAAGATCCTTTTATAAAAATTATAAATACAGACGCTAAATATCCAAATGAATCTACTAAATACATAAAATAACCCACATTGCCTTTTAATCTGTATGCCGCAATCATCCGATCGAACAAAATGGAATTAAAAGGTATATATCCCAAATACAAACCAAGACCCACTAATATAATCCATAAATATCCTGATAGAATGTGATTCATAAATAAACAAGTAGATATTCCACATATGACAAAACCACTCAAAATAATAATTTGAGCTAATTGAAATGCCAATTTATTGTTTTTCACATAAATCATACTTGCAATTATTATGAGTACTATAAATGCAATGGGTATTTCTGTCTCTGTAAAAATAGCTGCACTATTTCCATAACCTAATTCTAACCATATATCGGCAGCAAAATTATCTCTAATATCTCTAAAAAGAGTGAGTAAAATATAGATAATAATAAAAGCAATTAAACCAAAACTAAACATGTTAAAGAATTTCTTTCTTGACTTAGCATCTAATGGAATTCTTTTTGATTTAAGTTGTATATCACTTAATGTAGGCCCGGGTATTTTTTCTAAAAGTAACACTAAAATGATCACTGGAATAATAAATACAAGTCCAGTATAAAAGGGAATCCATTTTTCTTGTAAGCTATAGTTTAATTGCAACCACTTTGCGACAGTTTTTACAAAGCCAGAAGATACAATAAAACTTACTGCCATGGTGGCCCCCATAAAATCTGTTGCCTTTCTTCCCTCAATAAATGAAAAAATTAATCCCCATAAAATTCCTAGTGGCAATCCGTTTAAAAATAAACATACTACAGACCAATTTGAATGTATCAATGGAAAAATAAAAAGGGGCAGCCAGGATAAAAAGATTAGAATTAAAATAACCCATCCTCTTCCTATTTTATTTAATTCAGAAACAAATTTTATACCATAAAATTTACTAATGGTATACCCTAATACCTGCGCAATAACTAATATATTTTTATAATCTATACCCCAAAAAGCATGCTCTTGATTATACAAGCCAATAGTAAAAGGTTTTCTAAATGCATATACACAGGCATATGTGAGAAAACAGATTATAGCTATATAAATAGAAGTTAGTACTTCCGAAAATTTCGTTTTCACAGCATAAATTGATAAGAAATAGTGAAATACTATTACGGGAAATTAAATCAAGTCAATAAGAATTTATCAAAATGAAGATGACCAAATTGTTAATAAACTTTTTTAAAAAGGGGCGGTAAACCGCCCCTAATTACAATTAAAACAACAGTTGAAAAAAACTTATTTTAATATCCACATTTTTGAATTAATGTCATCCGATCCACCGAATTGAGATGCAATTGCAGCTTCTACATTAGTTTTATTAACTGCTCTCTCTGCAGAAGGATATTGGAAACGCAAAGCAACTCTTTGGCTATTACCTGTACCTGACCCAATATGAAAAGTTGGAACACCAGTTCTTCTCCAGTTATAATATCCCTCAGGTCCACTATTTTGGTACATCGCTAAATACTTTTGTAACAAAATTTGGTTTAAACCTGTTGTGCCAGTTCCTGCATATTTTACTGCTGATTGAGCATAGTAATCAGCATATGAAAAATCAACTGAATAATTTACAGACTCTGCTAAAGTACCACCTGGCTTTTGAAAAGTTACTGTGTTAGCGCCATCTTTAATTCCATAAAATGTATGAGAGGCTTTGATACCATTTTGATACCAAGTTTCCGCATTTTGACCTGTGATCCAACCTCTATGAGCAGCTTCTGCAATATTGAAACACATTTCTTGATAACCAATTTGGTTTGTTTTTTCTGCAGTATATGTTTGATAATAACGCTTACGATTGATAAATGAGTACTTACCTAAGTTTGCATTTGCACTCATTGTTGCTAAATCTTCGCCAGATCCCGCACCTACAAATGCATCGTAAGAATTAGGAGCTTTTCCGGCAGCTACCAATGCAGCAGCTGGTTCAGCAACAAAGAAAGTTCTTGGGTCTTTTAATGTAGTCAAATTACCTAAATAAGTAGAAGACATATTATAGCGAGTCGCGTCGAATCCAAAATTATCTGGATTAGTAGAGTACTTATTGTACTGGCTATTGTATGTAAAGGCTAAATTATCAGCATCACTTGTAAATAATGGATATTTAGAAGGGTTACCAATTGTCTCAGCAAACTTTGTTTTAATAGCTAAATCAGTATCTGCTTCTTTAATACTTAATTGAATCAATACTCTTAACTTGAAAGCATTTACAGCTTTTTGCCATTTAGACAAATCATTATTATAATAAAAATCACTAGCCAATACATAGTTCGTAGATTTTAATGTAGCCATTTCGCTATTTGCTTGCTCTAAATAAGTTAGAATTTGTTGAAATACTTGCTTTTGCGTATCATATTTAGGCGTAACATTATCTAAACCTTTTAGTGCTTCAGATACAGGAATATCACCTAAGTGCATTGTTAAATCATATAAATAATAAGCTTTTAAAAACTTACCAATTGAAGTATAAGGATTTGGTGCAGCAACTGATTTAGTAGACTCCGCCTCCATTTGTGCAATATTTTTTAACATGTTATATCCGTTATAAGAATAACCTGTCCAGTTATATTCCTGATTCCCATAGTATGCATAATTGCAAACATAATATTGGTTCCATCTCTGAGTGCTATTAAATGCTTCTTCATTAAAATCTAATAATACATTATTCAGAATTAAGTTTGCAGGTACACTGGTAGCTCTGTTGGGATCAGCAGCTAAAGAATCAAAAGATTTCTTACAAGCTGTCATTGAGCCAACTACAAGAATTAAAGTGAATATTTGAAATATCTTTTTCATATTTTATTGATTTTCTTTATTTAAAAAATGAAATTTAGATTGATACCATAAGATCTTGTAGTTGGTGTTTGTAAGCCAATTGAAGACTCACCAGGATACTGATCAATATCTACATCTTTAAATTTCGAATCTGGCATCCAGTATAATAAGTTTCTACCTACTACTGATACAGTTGCCTTTTTGAATACTGACTTTTGTATGAATTTTGCTGGTAATTCATATGTCAATACAACTTCTCTTAACTTAAGATAAGTTTTGCTCATCATATTTGGTTCTGGAATACCATGAACACGGCTGATATAATCTTGTAAGTAAGTTTTAGTAGCATTAGGAACAAAAGTTAATGAACCATAATTGGTGATTTTTCCAGTTACAGCATCATAAGCAATTGCACCACTACCCACTTGAACACCTTCACCAACATACGACTTAACGCCTTTATAGTCTTGATATCTAGCAACACCCATAGCGCCTTCTACAGTTTCAATATGACGACCCCCTTGGAATGTTTTCTTTCTTACATAATCTTCCATTACACCACCTACACGACCATCAACTTGTAAGTTCAATGTAAATGCCTTATAAGTCACTTTATTATTTAAACCCCATACATAATCAGGATTTGAATAACCTGCAAATTGTGCAACAGGTAAAATAATTGGACGACCACCTGCATCGTTTATAATTTGACCATCCTGAGTTCTAGCGAACTTTCTGATATAAATAGCATCAGTTCTCATTCCCTTTGTATAGAATGTATTTAATGCATTTACCCCTTCTGGTAATTCTTCTAAGATATTTTTGAATGATCCAACGTTTAAAGTCACATCCCAATTGATGCCATTAACTTTTCTGATAATTGACCCATTTACAGTGAAGTCAAAACCTGTTCTTTTTGTTTTAGTACCATTAATTACATAAGAAGCAAAACCAGAAGCTTGAGAAATAGATTTTGAGAAAATCTGAGGACCATCTAAGTAACTAAAATAGGTTGCTTCGATACCTAATCTATTATTGAATAATCTTGATTCAACACCAAATTCTAAGTTAGTTCTATCATCGGGTTGAACATCACTGTCTAATAAAGTGTTTGTAAATGCAGCTTGAGTGGTATTGTTATATCCAGCACCTGTAGAATATACACTTGCATAAGTATAAGTTGGTCCTCCATATGTGGATGAATATTGCTCACCATATCCAATTGGGAAAGCATTATTTGGTGTGGATCCTATATAATCAGAAACGAAACTACCACCTCCTCTAACTTTTGCATATGAAGCTCTTAACTTTAACAAGTTAATTTGCTTAGGCATCGTTAAATAATCAGTTAATGCAGTGCTTAAGTTAAATGAAGGATAGAAAAATGAATTATTACCTTTAGCTAATGCTGATAACTGGTCATTACGACCTGTGATATTCAAATTAGCATATTTACTTGCTTCTATATCTACAGAGTACATTAAAGATCTAACTCTCATTTCAGATGCAAAATTATATGCAATTACAGGATTTCTAGTATTTGCAAAATTGTACACATTTGGTACATTCAAATAGTTAGTTGTTGTAAAGTTTGAATTATAATTGAATTGTCTTGAGTTACCACCAGCAAAACCATTGATATTGAAAAATTTAGCAATCTCAGGAGTTCTAAAGTTTACACGAAACTCATTATTCATTTCAAATAAGTTTCTCTTATCTTCTCTATAATCTCCTTTTCCTTCTTCTCTTCCATATGGATGTGCTGAGAAAGGCATTTTTTCATTTCTCATCAAGTCATAGGTAGTTGCAGAAGTTCTAGCAAATAAGTCTACATACTTATTCATTTTGTATGTTAAACTTGTGTATGCGTATATATCATTTTTATAATGACCTCTAGTCCACTCATAAGCCATGAAGTAAGGGTTATGATATCTTTGATATTCAGCATAGATACTTTGTACACCTTCTTTACCTGGTTGCCAGTAATTTTTCATGTCAGCAACATCCCAATCAGCACCACCCCAAATAGTCATTGTATAAATTACAGAGTTTGGACCATAATTAACATCTGGAAAATTATCTGAATATTGTCTGCTATAGTTAATGTTCGCATCTAAAGTTAATTTAGAATTGAATCTTAATGTACTTGCTAAGTTTAAATTAGTAATATTTAAGGCAGTATTTGGCATAATACCTTTGTTATATGTATTACCTAATGAAAATCTTAAATCAGACTTCTCAGTAGACGAAGCAATTGATACGTTTGTAGTATTCAATAAACCTGGTTGGATAAATCGCTTTAAGTTGTCTTTACCGCGTGCAATCCAAGGTGTTGCGCTTCTTTTACCTGTAATAGGGTCAACAGGACTATCGTATTGAGGAATAAGTTGACCTTCAAATTTTGGTCCCCAAATATCATAGTCTGCATCATTGGTACCACCACCTAAACCATCCACAAATGCATAAGTGCCGTGATCGCCAGGACCATACTCATCCTGTGTTCTTGGTAATGCAATAAAACCACTTTGAACAGTCGTACTAGTATTCAATTCAACTGAATAACCTCTTTTATCTTTAGTACCTTTTTTAGTATTGATAATGATAGCACCATTTTGACCTCTATATCCATACAAAGCGGATGCAACTGGTCCTTTTAATACGTTATAAGACTCAATATCATCAGGACTAATGTTCCAAGTATCAGAATTAATAGGTACCCCATCCACAACTATTAAGTTAACACGACCACCTCTTAAAACCAAGTTTGGCAATCTTAACATTTCTTGATTAATACCAACAGTTAAGCCAGCTACCTTACCTACTAAGTTGTTAATTGGGTTTACCTCTCTTGCTTTCACAAGTTCTGCTCCTTTTACATCTTGTGTAGAATAGCCTAATTTTTTCTTTTCTTTTTTAATACCCAATGCAGTCACTACTACCTCATTTAAGTTGTCGTTTGATTTTGACAAGCTAATTACTACATCACCTGTTACATTAGTTAATGTTTTTGAACCATAACCAACGAAACTTACCACCAAAGTGGCATTTGCTTGAGTACTTTTAATAACAAAAGTACCATCAGCAGCTGTTTTGGTAGTTTGACTTTGTCCTTTCACTATTACTGTTGCTGATTCTAAAGCTTGCTTTGAATCTGCATCAATAACTTTTCCTTTAATTTGAATGCCTTGTGCAATTGAGGATAAGCTCATGCTCAATAACAAAATTGGGGTTATTACCCAACTTAATTTTAGTTGTTTTGAAATCATAGATAAATATTTGAGATGCAAACCTAATTTCTATTTTTTAACATTTTTTTTAATTTAGGACAACAAAATGTTACCAAATAATTATCGGAATGTTAACTGAAATAAAAAATGAATAAAAATTATATTTAGATAACATTAAGTTAATATTGATAATATATTTCAATACATAATTATTCTTGTAGGTTTGCTTTCAAATAAATTTTTATGAAACAACTTTTGTCCTTATTTGGAGTGATTATTATTTTTTGTTTTAATACAGTTCAAGCACAGTATAAAAAAACAATACTCACAGTACCTGGATACAATCAATTGACAAAAATTGATACAGTTAATCATAAAGCAATTTTACCAAGTGGTCGATTGGTGAGTCCGGCAGGAAAAACAATAAGTATCACAAATGACCCTTTTGGATTAGGTATCTCACCTGATAATTCAATAGCAATTAGCTTGCATGAAAATGTCTTTACTATTTTAGATTTAAAGAATCAAAAGGCTGTTAGAGTTCCTGATTATAAAAAAGATGCAGAAAATCCACTAAAAAAAGGATCATTTTTAGGGATTGCTTTTCATCCAAATGAAAAAATTGTATACCTAAGTGGTGGCGATGAAGGGACTGTTATAATATATGACTATAAGGCATTTAAAAAAATTGATTCAATTAAACTGGATGGATGGTTCAATAATATCAACTATGAAGGAAGTTTTACAAGTGACATTGCTTTTCTAGAAAAAACGAATGAACTATTGATTTTAGATAGAGGAAATTTTAGAATGGTAAAATATAATTTAATTACAAGAAAAATTACTGCTTCAATCGAAACAGGAAGACAACCTTTTGGCTTATCTATAGCACCAGATGGAAATACAGCAGTTGTTGCTAATGTTGGAATGTACGCCTATCCACTTGTTAAAGGTACAACAAAAGAAAATTTACAATCTCAATATATAAATTGGCATCCTTATGGAAACAACACGAAAGAGTCAATTAATGGAACAGAGATAGATGGTAAAGAAATACCTGGCTTAGGCGACCCTAATTCCTTAGAGTCTATGAGTGTTTTTGTGATTGATTTAAAATCCAATAAAGTAAAAGCTAAATTAAAAACGGGTTTGAAATTAGGTGAATTAGTTGAAGATGCAGAAGTTATTGGAGGAGCAAGTCCTAATTCAATTGCTATAAATAATCAATTTGCATATGTAACAAATGCAACCAATGATAATATTGCTGTCATTGATTATAAAAGAGGCAAAATAATTAAACACATCCAGATAAAAATAGATAATCGATTAGATTCATATAGAGGATTATTACCTTTTGGGATCGATATTTCAAAAGATAATAAATATTTATACATTGCATTGCTTGGATTTAATGCTGTGGCAAAAGTAGAGATCAATACAGGTAAAACATTAGGGTTAATTCCAACTGGCTGGGGCACAACAAGAGTAAAATTATCAAATGATGATAAAGCATTGTATATTACATCATGTAGAGGTTATGGAGCGGGGCCTAATGGGGGTAAAGGTTATAAAATGCCCATTCAAGGAAATTATATTGGAGATATTCAATTAGGCACTTTTCAAATTGTTGAAAATCCCACTAAAACGCAATTAGAAAATTATACTAAAACTGTCATTGATAATACCTACATCACAAAAGAAATAGAAGACAATAATCCAATGCCGGTTTTGCCAGGAAGTAAAGAAACACCCATAAAACATATTGTATTTATTACTAAAGAAAATAGAACATTTGACGAAGTTTTTGGACAAATGAGAAATGTCAATGGAGATAGTACAATTGCTAGATTTGGATTAGGAGTTAATGCATATCAAAAAGATAAGTTTGTTAAAAATGTAAATATTACACCAAATCATCATAAAATTGCAAAACAATTTTCATTGAGTGATAACTTTTATTGCGACAGCGATGCGTCTATCCATGGACACCATTGGATGATGGGTGTTATCCCTAATGAATGGGTAGAAGCTAATTCTAGTACAGAAAAAAATGCCGACTATTTTTCTAAAGCGCCTGGAAGAAGATTTCCGGGATCAACAGGAAGTATGGATCCTGAAGATTATGCAGAAATTGGGGGTTTATGGGAAGCATTAGATAGAAAGAAGATTAACTACTATAATTTTGGACAAGCTAATGAAACAGCTCATGTAAGAGAAGATTGGAATGATACAGCTACCGGTGCTGCTCATATTGTAATGGTGCCTATGCAAAAAGGTGTTTGGGAAAAAACTTCACATAATTTTGCAGGTTATAATACGAATATTCCAGATCAATTTAGAATGAATCAATTTGAAGAAGAATTTACCAAAAAATGGTTAAACGGAAAAGACACTTTACCTCAATTGATTACCGTAATGCTTCCAAATGATCATACTGCTAAACCAAGACCTGAAGATGGATATCCATTTACTCATTCATATGTTGCAGATAATGATTTAGCTTTAGGAAGAATGTTACACTTTTTAAGTAGAACACCTTTTTGGAAAGATATGTTAGTCATTGTAACAGAAGATGACCCTCAAGGAGGTGTTGATCATGTTGATGCTCATAGAAGTATTTTAATGATGGCAGGACCATATGTGAAAAAAAATTATGTATCACATACTCATGCAAATTTTGGGTCTATATTAAAAGTAATATATAATATATTGGGAGTTCCTTATGTGAATCAATACGATATAACAGCTTCTCAGTTAAATGACTTCTTTACCAATGAACCAGATTTTAGTCCATATTTCTTTGAATTTCCAAGTCAAGAAATTTTTGATTGGGACAAAGCAATGAAAAAGTATAATAAACCATTAGATTGGAGAAAAATTAAACAAGGACCTAAAATGGATAATGAAGCTGAGCAAAGAACAGAACATTATAAAACTTCAGGTACCTTTATTGAAAATTGAGTAGATTTTGATTGAATAATATGAGTCAAATAAAAAAATGGTCAGTAATTATATTGACCTTAATCAATTGCCAGTCATTGAAAGCCCAAGTTAGTTTAGATAGTAATTTTAAAACTCTTGAAACAATTACTGTAATAAGCAGAAATTTAAAAATTTCCGATAGTAATAGTATTCAATTGCTAACTAGATTAAATAAAAAAGATTTAGCATCGAGTCTTTTTAGAACTACTCCTGAAGCATTAATGGGTTCTAGCGGTGTGTTTGTTCAAAAAACGAACCATGGAGGTGGCTCTGCTTTTATAAGAGGATTAACAGGAAATCAAACCTTAATGGTCATTGATGGTATTAGATTGAATAATGCAACCTATAGATATGGACCAAATCAATATTTAAATACAATAGATATATTTAGCATTGATAAAATTGAAATAGCAAAAGGAACAGGCTCAGTTGCCTATGGGTCAGACGCTATGGGAGGGGCTATTTTATTAGAATCCAAAGAAAATAATTTTTCAAATACATCCAAATGGAGTGCTAGTACACTGGTAAAATATATTACCAGTGAAATGGAAAAAACCAATAGATCAGAAATCGGATTTTCAAATAAGAATATTGCAATGAATGGAGGATTGACCTTTAGAAATTTTGGAGATGTAGTTGGTGGAAATACTATTGGATCTCAGTCGCCTTCTGGGTATAAAGAAACTGATTATGACTTAAAGCTAAAAATAAAAACCAATGACAAGTCTGTACTAACTATTGCTAGCCAAAGATTAAAACAAGAAAATATACCCATATATCATAAAATACTTTTAGAAAATTATACAATTAATCAAATTGATCAGCAATTACACGGATTACATTACTTAAAATATACTGTTGAAAATAACAATAAATGGATTGATAAAATCATCGCAACTGCATCATTACAGCAATCTATTGAGCAGAGATCAAATCAAAAAAATAATAGCTCCACCTTAAGAAAAGAGGCAGATACAATTATGGGAAAAGCTTTTAGTTTAGACATAATTTCTAAACCAACTGCTTTCTGGAAAATAAATACAGGATTTGATTATTACAAAGACAAAATTTATAGTAACACAAGTGACATAAATCTTTTATTCAATAGTATTACCCCAAAAAGAGGCTTATATCCAAATGGCGCTAATTATAAAAGTAGTTCAATATTTAGTCTGCATCAGTTTTTGCTAAAAAAAATCAAAATTGAAGCAGGTTTGAGATATAATTTTATAGAAATTAATATTAAAGATAACATTTTGGGTGATGTAAATGTAAAACCTAGTGCTATAGTTTATAATACAGGTATTCTCTATTCACTAAATAAAAATCATCAAATTTATAGTTCCATTGCATCAGGTTATCGTGCTCCCAATATCGACGATATGGGTACATTAGGAATTGTAGATTTTAGATATGAAGTTCCTGCCTATAATTTAGAGCCTGAAAAATCATTGAATACTGAAATTGGTTATAAATATATAAATAACAATATTCAATTTAACTTTTCTGCTTATCAAATGAACTTGAGGGATATTATTGCAAGAGTGAAATTGGATGGACAAGTCATTAATGGATATACTGTTTATAATAAAGAGAATATAGAGTCTTCCTATATTAAAGGAACAGAGGTTAATTTACAGTATCGAATTGGAACTAACATTAAGTTAAGCTCTAATGTAAATTATACTTATGGTCAAAATTTAACTAAAAATGAACCTATGAGAAGGATTCCGCCAATGTTTGGTCAAAATAAAATTGACTGGAATTCAAAAAAGCTTCAATTAAGTTTAACACATCAATACGCTGGTAAACAAGACAGATTGGCTCAAGGAGATAAAGACGATAATAGAATTGGTAAACTTGGAACTCCTCAATGGAATGTCTTCCATATTGAAGGAGTTTACAATAAAGGACCACTCACTTGTAATATAGCTTTGATTAATATATTGAATGAAAAATATAAAACCCATGGATCGGGAATTTATGGAATGGGAAGAGCTATTAGTACCAGCTTACAGTGGAGATTCTGATACAAATCAAGGGGGCTAGAAAGCCTCATCTAAGGCTCCAATATAATGGCTAATCTTTACGACCATCTCATTGGATATTGGCATTGTAGGATTGGAATAGGCAGCAACATTGTCTGAACGATTGCCACTTTCTATAATTTTCAATACATGGTTCATTTTTTCAATAATCACTAATTGATTATTGTTTTTTGCTTCAGCTAATAATCTTGCGTCACTGATACTTACCTGCAAATCATTATCTCCTTGAATTATCAAAGAAGGAAATTTTAGTTGCTTGATATCTTGTTGAGGATTATGCTTAAACCAAGATATCATGTAGGGTTGCACACTAAACCTAAATAAGCTATTTAACATCGGATTTACATTGTCCACTAATTTGCCGGCTGTTAAACTATCAATTATAGGAAAACAAAGATCTTGGACTTGTTTTGGTTGAGCGCCAAGTTGTTCTTTTAAAATAAGATCGGCGCTTCTCCCCGCTCCAGCCAATGAAATAAACCCATTGGCATTTTTTGCAGCATTCATCCCAATTAAAGAACCTTCAC
>JACCDM010533512.1_pt1 | contig 18469 bp, 18 predicted proteins | sample 7445851 | NCBI WGS metagenome assembly JACCDM01 (sample SAMN15323438, study PRJNA562643) | freshwater metagenome | isolation source: river surface water | place: USA:Blue River Watershed | collected 2017-08-16
ACTCGACATGCATATAAAGTTTAAGGCCACTATTCCCATGTTTGTCTAAATGGTGGACAAATTTTTCTCCGATTTCATTAAAATTATTTACTACATTCTTAGAACTTTTAATAATATCGTTCATGTTAAAATTGAGATTATTATCAGTGATTTCCAAAAATGTGTTTGGGTTAGAAAGATCAATATAACCTTTGCATTCAAGACAAATATTAAATTCGAAATTTTCTTCGAACTTCCCGAATTTAAAGTTATTTTCATTTAGTTCATCGGGAGAATCTTCTTCATGTTCCAATTTAACTTTTGGTAATCTGTCTTCTAAAATTGTAACTTTTTTAGATTTGTTTAAACTAGTTTGTGTTTTTAAAGAAGATGGTTTAATTTCAGGACCTAAAACAGCCGCAGGTCTAATTTCAGGACCGAGAACAACCGTACTTCTACCTTTCTTAATTTCAGGCGACGGATATTTGAGATTTTCATTAGGAATCAAATCGGGCATATCATCATAAATTAATGGCAAATTCGTATTTTGCGGCTGGTGATCACTCGAATCTCCCACTTGAAGCAAAGGGCAAATTTCGGTTTCTGTAAATTTCACATTGGTGTTTGCTTTTTCCGATAATTCAAAATTATTTTCATAAAGAGGATCTTTAGAAACGGATTCAGCCTGTTGCTCATAGCAATATTTATGGAAACACATGCCTTCTATCGTAATAATATTGTGTACAATATCATATCCACATCCAACACATATATTCACCGGTGAGGTTGAAATATCCTGACTTAACGACATTTTAATGAAAAGTTTTTTGGTTGATTGTGGGTTATTATCGTCAATAATAATTTATATAGATACGATTCAATTTTTTCACAGCTGGCAAAAAAAACATCCAACTTTAGATTAGTCTTTATTTATGCTCAAGATGATCAGTGTCAGTTTCGCTGTAATTGAAAGCTGTGATGGGTGCGACGAAAGCATCGGCGCATTTAACATGATCATATGTATTGTTTCGTCGTTCATAATATGTGCCTTTATCAGACATATTAATAATTTTGTAGCAAATATCACAAATAATATGTTTGGTTTCAACTTGAGACATATTTAAATCAAGAATGTGGGGGTTTTAATTATATAAAAGTGGATAAAAGCGGTGTTTGAGAGGGGTTTTAATTCTAGAAATATACGATTCAATTATTTTGCCACCGTTGCAAAACACATAACAAAATAATAGGTTATTTGTTGGCAAATTGTATCGGTGTCCAAAAAAATATATATTAGATAAATAAAACTCACAAAATATTACAAAGTATTAAAAAAATACTTTGCCTATTGATATAAATGGAATTACCTAACACATTTAAACCAACATGCCGCATTGGAAACCATGTAGAAAAAGCCGGATTACGCATGCATGAAGCAATTCGCCGCGATATGAAAATCTCAGAACAAGCTGGGGTAAAAATGACTTGTTGCCAAATTTTTGTCATGGGACCGCGGAATGTTAATCAGGGCGGATTATCGCCCGAAGAACGCATTGGAATCGCTAATTTGGTCAAAGAAACTGGGCTTAAAATTTTCGTGCATGGAAATTATTTTGATTGCATATGCGGCGTCAAAAAACAATGGGCATGGTCGCTGGTGCGCAAAGAACTAGAAATTTGCGATGAAATTGGCGCGGCGGGTTTGGTAATTCATTTGCCAAAAGTTGCAGCCAAGGAAATCGCAGCAACTATCCCCGAAATGCTGCAAGGAGGTACTAAAACACGCCTTTATTTAGAAATCGAAAGCTATAAACCCACTGAAACTACAACCTATGAATTGCCGCGGAAAATCGCTGTATTAATGCAAGAATTATTTGCACTCGAGCGCAGTCATTTACATCTAAACGTAAAACGCGACATCGGGATTTGTTTAGACACGGCGCACGCCTGGGCCGCAGGGGTTGACATAGCCGAGTACGAAGACGCAAAAAAATGGTTGCGTGAAATGACAGAAGCTGCAGGCGGGTGCAACGTTATTATGCATCTAAATGATCAAATCAATGCTAAGGGCTCGGGAAAAGATCAACACGCGCCGCTTGCATATGGCACTATTTGGGGCGCTTATCTTAAAAATGGCACTGTCGAAAAATGCGGTTTGCATGCTGTAGTAGAATGGTTGCATGAGCGAACTATTGACCAAACTATTGACCAAACCATTGGACAAAACATTGGACAAACCACAGACCAGAAAACTAACCAACACTGTTGCATTTTAGAGCGCAAAAATCATGAGCCAAAAATCAAAGTTGAAAATGCGGAAACTGGAACCGTATATTTGCCCACTATCGACAATATAATTAGCGATTATTTGGTTTTGAGCAAACTTTTATAAAGGCTTAATTTAATTTAAAAATATATAATCAATATTATTAAGGGCTTAAAATGGAAGAAAATGACGATAGAACTTTTACGCCGTTGCCAATTGAAGAAAAATTAACACCTGTTTTTAAAGATGAGCAAAAATACACAGATGATAATTTTGTTAAAGCGTTAGCTTTGTCATATAAAACAACCGCTGATAAAATCAGAATTGAAAGAGCTGGTAATTTAAAAATATATTATTTTGATAAATTAATGATTTTCAAGGAATATGTTTAGGAATTTACAAAAAATAAATGTTAATAAACTTCAATTTTTTTATTATATATTTTCGTAGGAATTGTATGTTCGCTAAAAGCGGCACAATCTTCGCCTTTCATATACAAAACATTTTTTCGCAAATCAATTAAAATATAAGTTTTAAGATGATTTCTCAATCTAAATGAAACATAATCTGTGTTTTTTTCGGGTGTAAAATAAATAGTTATTGGTTTATCAAAATATTTTTTCTGACTAGTATGAATCTTATTAGAATTTTTAATTTCAGAAGCCGTAATAAATAAATCATAAGTCTCTAAATTAGGCTCAGACTTATCTTCAGCGGGGGCAATCTTTAACAAATAATTTTGTTCAAAATCGGTGGCTTCATCTCGCTGTCTTATCATGGCGTAATAATTCATGCAATTAGGATCGGAAAATTCCATAATTCGCAATTTCAAAATTAAGCTGATTTCTTTTGCAGCATTATCGGCCGACACCGGACTTGTTTTAAACTTGTTTGGATAATCCTTGTTTGAATAATCGTAGTCTGAATAATCACAGGTTAACGAATAGCTTAATGCATCAACTTCAATCGCCGCGAATTTGCGGGTTATGCAAAAATTCGCTTGTAGCGAACATGGGATTTTTTTGGCAATTCGAAACGGGTTAATTTCCACATCGCTTTTGCGAGATTGACAATAATAGTTCTCATCATAATATGAGCGCATTGTTTCTTCATCGAGATTTATATATTCGGTTGGCACATATTGTTGCGTTTTATTATCATTGTTTTCAGCATCGGCTTTTACAATGCTTGGCGATGTATTAGGCGAATCTAACTCGGAGTTGCCGCAAGACATATTTTCGAAATCATCTTCAGATAAATATTTCGAGTATGCAGATTCGTTTGTTTTGTTATAATATGAATTAAATCCGCCTGATCTATAGCCATATCTAGTTGGGCTTATTTTCATATAATAGCTAGGAAGGGCGCACATTGAATTTAAGTGGCAAATAATGGATAACTAAATGCGAATTAAATCTTTAAATAATAAAATTCAATTTTTTGTGATTTTTGTAACGTTTGCAAAAGTTACAAAAAAATTGAATTCGCATTTGGTTATCCATATAAGCCCGCTGGTAGGTTTTCAAAAAAATATCATTTTAAACAATAAAACACTTTTATATTAATTTTAATATGGCTTCTAATAGAATTGAATTATTTAAACAAATTTGCCCCGATTGCACCAAGGTAATGCACAAAAGATGTGTAAATGCCGCAAATGATGGGAGAGATCCGTGCAAAGAATGCGACCTTTTATTATGCAATAATTGCGCTGCGTTAGTTGCGTGTTATGATCTTTGCGAAAAGTGTAACTCGCTTATTTGTTCTGATTGCCACGTAAAATCGCAAAAGAAACACTTAAATGCTAATTTTGATAAAAAATGTTATGATTCCTTGTGCAAAAGATGCATTCATGTTTTACAGTGTTGGTGTGTTCGCGGGATTAAAACGCATCTGAACGAATTAGGAGTTTCTGATTCATCATCTGAATCAGATTCTGAAAACAGCAGTGATTCGGAATCTTCGGCTGAAGAAGCTGTTACTTTGCCAAAAAATAGCGCGGTTGCACAACCGGCTAAACCTGCGGTTTCCGGTCAGCCGGCTAAAACCACAGTTGCTCAGCCAACTAAACCAGCGGTTACACAACCTGCTAAAACCGCAGTTACCCAGCCTGCTAAAAATCCTGTAAAATCGGACGAACAAGTGCAAAAACCCAAAGGAATTACCAGCGGCAAAAAGCACACAGGATTAAAAAAAGATAATAAAAAGCGCTAATTGAGATTATATCAAATCTCGTATATTTTTTCTTCCATTGTACTCAAAATGCAATTTGATTTTATTTTTTTCAACAAAGGAATCCCTGCTAAAAATAAAATTTGCATAAAAATACAAGTTGTAACTGCAAGCAAAATTTTAAGCTTAGTTTTAAAAATGAAAAATGCCGCCACGTATGATAATCCGCAAGAAACTGCGATACTTACCGCAAAATAGATAAAATAAATACAAAAACATGAACAATTACAGTTCGAATCTGATTGTTCCGCGGCGAAGAAATTATTTACGCGATCTAAGATTGCGAATTTTGGGTTAGCTGAGTTATATTCTGAATTACCTGAGTTACCTGAATTATCTTCTTTTTTTTCATCAGTTTGCATATTTAATTCATAAAAATCCCCATATTCTTGATAAACATATGATAAATATTTTTTGATATCATTTTCATTGTTTACTTGCGGTATCTGTGTTTCCGTGTTGATTTGTCTCAATGAATGCGGTGTGTAAATTTTGGAATCCATTATGTTATTATATGGCGATAACTATATATACTTAAGTTTAATATAATTATCGCTGTATAATAACATATTTATACACTTTGCGGAAATGTACATAGAAACCTGGTTAGTAGCGCTTATATATGACGAAGTATACGCCAGATATATTTCGCGTGCCGTGTCCATGTTTATATAGCCTGATGGGTTATACTTTAGTGGGTAATGCGCGAATGATATAAAGTAGATACCAGTCGATTTACTGCTCACCATATCGGGGTACGTTGCAAATGTATAATCCGCGAAGAACTCTTCGGGCGTTGGTAAATATAGGTAATTTCCATGCAACTTGAGAGCTAACGTATTGACCACTGGTGTTTCTGTGCTATATCTCGCCGTTCTTGCAACAAGCCGTTGCACGGGCGCAGATGGCGTGTAATTGATAATCGCGGGCACCGGAAAGCAACGCTGTGTAACTGCGCTGAATTTGTACCATTTGGCAAAAGCGCAATGTGTGTTGGTATTATTGCCAGTTGGGCGGAATCCAAAAGTAAGCGCTTCCACTGGGTATTTAATCCCGCTAAGCAAAATACTTTCTGCGTTAGTGCGCAAGATCTTTTCTTGGCGGCGAAACACCCGAATCAGCGATAGGTTGTCGCGGGATGTGAATAAATCGTTGATTTCGGGCGGCAAATAAATGTTTTTGGTATATAACGATGATTCTGTGATTTGATGCGACTGAACAGCGCTAAGCACAACATTGTCGTTGATGTCGAGCGCCTGCAATAATTTATCAAGTGGGGCTAATTCGACAACAAGGCGCAGTTGTTGCGATCGCAACAAAGCATTGTGCAAAGATCGGCCCACATCCAAATTATAATCAAAAATAAGCGGTATCCATAAGTTTAGTTCTGGCTGATATGGTTGCGCAGTTTGCGCTCCATCTGTGAATTGCATTATTTGGTTTATGAAATAGTCGCGATTATAATATTGGCCTTGCTTTATTTGTTCTTGGCCGATCATTACATTCCATGCTGGCTGTTTATTACTATCGAGTCTAGTTTTATAATATAAAAGCAAATCTTCTGTGTTATATTGATCAATAATAAGTTCATTCGCATAAAGCGTCACAGACTTCAATGCGCGAATCCCTGGTAAGTCGCAATATTTGTAACGTAGCGCCGGATAGGGGTTGTTTGGCAAATTTTGATCAGATTGCGGCGCAGGTGTGCCAATTTCGGCGAATTTAATATGCAAAACTTGATCATTAATAAAATCGCCATTAAGGTCTTTTAGCGCAAATTCTATCTTTAACCCATCATTCGTGATTACATGACTAGAGGCGAAACTGCTATTTATTTTAAAATAATCATGGGCGCATGCCACAAAAGGCTTATAGAAAGTTTTAAAATAAAACTCATGCGTGGGAATAATATCATAAATAGTAGCGCGGCTAGACCCAGATGAATCAGTTTCGGTTGTATCTTCTAGGTTTTTTAAATATACTTCTTCTAGGCGATTTTTTAGGCGTTCTGTATCGGTTAAAAAGCGTTCTTGTTTGCCAACAAACGAATCTATTATTGTATAAACTCCTTTAGACATTTATTTGCTGTGTATTTTTATGTTGTGTTTTTTATGTTAAGTTTATAAGTTTATAAGTTTATATTTTTAGGATTCTATAAACTTATAAACTTATAAACTTAACATAAAAAACACAACATAAAAAACACAACATAAAAACATGCCAAAAAAATAAATGTTTTTGTTTTTTGATAAATTTGTTGATGTTGATAAAGATCGCGTTTAAGCTTGACGAGTCCAAGTGCCTCCAGCGCTAACAACGAACCAAGCACCAGTTGCATTTCCGTTCGCAGCAAAAGTGATGAAATCACCAGGATTTGGGCTTGCAAGAATGTAATCTTTATCAACGGTTTTAGCGGCGTTCAAATTGAGTCCAGTGATGTAATCAGAAGCATGAGGGCTGATGTTGATTGCATTGCCTCCAGTTCGCACAACATAAGATGCAATTGGGGTAATACCGGCGGTAACATCGGGGAAAGTAATAGTGACGGCACCAGCGGAGGAATCAACAGGGAATTGGAAGCCAGAATCGTCTTCATCGAAAGTATCACCAGCGTTGGTGATGAGAGTTCCATTGAGGGCATTGGTGCCAGTAATTGATTGATAAACGACTTCAACTCCGCCGATTTCAAGATCAACAGCGGCGGCTCCGGCGGTCATAATAACCTTGTACAAATAAGTGATACTTTGCCCAGTGGCTTGGTTATCGAAGTTTTCGGTGACGCTTGAAACAGGGCGATTGATATTAGTATCAACAGAAGTGAGTTGGAAAGCTGGGACTGTGCTTGTGATGGTAAGGGCGGTTTGGGATTCGGCGATACCATTGACTTGCGCAATACGAGTAAGGGTGGGGGTTGCAGCCGAAAGATCACCAGTTGCAGCGGAAACAAAGTTATATGCAAGAGCGCATGACACTAATTTGGAGCCTTTTCCGGTTGTTGCACTGCGAGGCAGGCCGAAGCGTAATTCGATAATTACGCTGTCTCCGGCTTGGATTGTGATATTACGGTTGCCATCGAATTGGGTGATAGCATAGCCAGTGATATCTAATTCAGATGAAGGATATTGTTGCTGCAAAGAAAGGGCCATTTTTTGTTATTTAGCAAATGTTACAAGAAGTAATAATAAAATATACTATATGGCAGAAAAAATGAATTCTAAATAATTTATTTAAACTATTGTTGCATATTAAATTATTAAATTTTAAAAATATCGATTTTTGAAAACTAGAGATGGAAGCATTTATTTGCCAAAAAGGGTTAGTGCTGTCGGACGATGATGCTAGGAAATTATTCGGCAATAAATACCACGAATTATTAAATAAATTAACAATTATATTTCAACCCAAATCAAAAATCGGCGCACCAAAAAAGCTTCGCGTATATAAATATGATATCATTGATGGAATCAATGTTTTAGTTCTGCCGCGAGGCATGGCTTCCGCGTTTTATACAAATGGATTAATAACAACAATGCATAATATGCTACCGTTCCCCGAAAAAAAATATCAAAAGAATCTTGTGGAAAATAAAGATGAAGTGAATTTGATTGGTGATAATTTATGTGATAAATTACCGCAGAATTTACGCGATAATTTATCAGAACTTTATAAAAGTAATGAAAAAGCAGAGCAGCTAACAAATGTGGTTTGCGACCAAAACACAATACCTAGCCAAATCGCCGTGTGTGAAAAATTCCCTTCATATGATGGCGAATTATACGACAATCAACGCCTAATCATCGATACAATTATGAACAATCAATTCACCGAAATTCGTGCTACCACGGGGACAGCAACCTGCCTATTAGATCTTGGCGCGGGTTTTGGCAAAACATTTGTAGCCGCGGGTTTAATGAGTAAAATTTGCGAAAAAACGTTATATATTACCCCCAATAAAGATCTCAAAAAACAAGCCGAAAAAGATCTTTTGGCGTGTTTCCCGGACGCTAAAATTTGCTCAATGAACGGGAAAACTGCAACTAAAAATAAAACAAATAAAATCACAGTAGAACAAGCCCACATAACTCTAATTGTCATTAATTCAGCGGCTGGGATGCCAGATGAATTCTTCGCGAAATTTGGGTTTATTATTATGGATGAAATTCATAAGTACGCGTCGCCAAAGTGGTCCGAATTATTTTGGCGCATTCAAGTGAAATATATGCTTGGCATGACAGCTACATCATCGCAGCGATTAGATGGGTTTGATGTGTTTTACCAGCGGCAACTTGGCGATATTCTATACGCGGCGAAGATAGAGGGTTTTAACAACATAGGAAATGATTTTAAGGGCGAAGTTTTGCAAGTTAAATATGAGGGCGATCCCGCGTATACAAAGGCAAAATACTCAGAAGCGACGGGTAAGATATTTACGCCTGATATGCTTAAGCAATTTATTAGTGATCCGCGGCGGAATCAGCTTATTGTTGATAAAATTGTTAATTTGTATAATGATAAAAAGGTTGAAAGGCATATTTTTGTATTTTCCGAATATCGAACCCACTTAGATATTTTATTAAAATCTTTATCGCGATATATAGATGATGCGAAATTATATGCGCCGGAATTGATCCAAGATGATAATGCTGCAATTATGCAAGATCCAAAAGATCCAAATGAAACAAAAAACAAGCAAGAAAATAAAATCGCGATTATGCGCGGCGGAATTAATGATTCGCAGCGAGATAGAGCACGTGACAGCAGAATTATTCTCACGACTTATGGTTATTCTAGTACGGGGGTTTCTATCCCCAAAATGAATGCTGCTGTGTTTGCAACTCCGCGAAAAAGCGGTTTCTTGCAAATTTGCCCGCGAATCATGCGGCGAGGTGGTGATACAAGTATTGTGCGAAAGTTTGTGGATATAGTTGATAGCTCAACATCTCTTAGCAGTCAATTTCGGCATAGAAACCAAGTATATGGGCATTTCGCTTTTACAGTAATAAAAGAAAACATATCTTTTAAAGATATTATAATTTCTGATAAAAATTTATTGAATACCCCCGAATATTAGCAGCGGATTTGAATTGGCAAAAAAATAATATCGTTTTTTTTGTTAATTCAGCTGTTGTCTTCTGTGGCCGGGACAACCAAATCTTACCAAGCGCCGCGAGAAGACAGATAATCATAAACCATGCCAATTGCCATAAGTGCATCATATGGCAAATAAAAGTTAACTGAAAACGCATCGTAATAACATTCAGACCAGTTGATACACGCAGATGAAACTGTGAAGAAAGCTAATGCAGCACAAACCAAAATATATGCGGAAAAGAAACATAATGCACCAATCCCAAAAACAGCGGGATTAAATTTTGGAAATGGAACAAAGGCAATAGTGCCGAGAACAATAGCAACAACAAGAACAATAGATCCGAGCATTTTAATGATGTGGTTGTGGGTATCAAATAACAGTTGTTTGTTTAAATTGTGAAAGGTTTTAATCTAGGAAAGTACGATTCAATTTTTTTAAAGTCGCATCAAAACATGGGCTTTAGCAATAATTTATTTTCTATTTCTTTTTTATCATTTTTGTCGTTTTTATCATTTTTATCAATTTTGTCGTTTTTGCCGACGCTGCACAAAACAAATAATTGGTAATGTCTCACAGTTGATATGCTCCTATGTTTCGGCAGATTTTCATAAAGCACAAAATCAGCGTTCTTATCATTGAGTTTTGCTGCAATTTCACCCCGAATTGCCTGTTCTGTGTTTTTCGCGTCTGACTCATATAGCGGATTAATCCATAGAACTAAATGCAATATTTGCGGATCTAAATAATATGGGAATTTGTTTTTAGTAATTATATTGTATTCTGATGGATATTCGTTCGTTAATTTTTTCGTAATAAATTCATTGGCATTAACCCCCGAGGATTGTGATAATTTTTTGTTATACATCCGATACGCGATATTTATATTCGGTAATCTTGTTAGTGCTTTTGGCGGCGGATTTCCATCGTATTTTTTTAATTCTTCCCATGTGATTGGCAAAAGCTGTTTTTTTGACATCTATAAATTATCACTAGGACTGTATATTTTTTAAATAGCAAAAAAACAATTTTTAAAATTGACTATATGTTTTCATTTTTTCAATAATTTTAGCGACATCAAATGGTGCCATCGTAATCAACTGTTTTTTAATTTCGCATTTTTCAGTTTCATTTAAACAATTCACAAGCAAATGATAATGTGTAACTTCCGGAATGCTTCTTTTGTTGTTGGGATTTTCATAGATAATAAATTTTTTATCCGTTTGATTTTTTGGCATAGAATGATCGCCGAGTTTAGCCGAAACAAATAGTCTTAATTCGGTTTCAATGTGGGATTTTTTGGAAAACACTGGATTAATCCAAATAACCAAATGCAAGATACTGTCATCAAAAGCATAAGGATATTTGTTGACGGTAACAATGTATTGCGCGTTATGGTGTGATGTTATAAGATCGAATTTAATTAAATCCCCGATAGAAAGTCCCTTAGGAATTATGGCATTATCATCCCGTAGTTGTTGATGAACTTCAGGTTGGCGCAAAAATGCTTTTTGAGGCGGATTTCCATCAAATTGCAGTAATTCACCCCATTCCATTAACTTTTCCACTTCAACCAAAACGCGTTTTGGTTGAATAGGTTGCGGCTGGTCTTGGGTTGTATTAGGTTCGACAAAATCCGCAATTGTTTTAAATTGTAAACATAAGCCATTTTCTAATTTTATTTGTTTAGTAACAATAATCGGGATATAACTGTTGGCGTTAAACGCAACAAGATTGTTCAAATTGCAAAAATCATTGAAGCCACAAAGGTCCTTTTTAGAGCACAAATCGTTCAAATCGCAAAGATCATTTTTTGACAAGATTGTATATTCGTGTTCCGATTCGGTCATATCTTTTAATAGGGTTTTTTGTTCTGTGGTGATTGGTGTTTCTAACAAGAAGGGTGCTCCAACAAGAAAGGTTTTTTATTATCTCAATAATACGATTCAATTGTTTGTTAATATGCTTTAAAAATAGAACATTTTAAGCTGTGGCTCAATTTCCTCCCAAAGTGAAGGTTTCGCATCTAACGCATCAAAAGTATCATCAATTACTTTTAAAAAATACCCCTTAAGTTGCGATTTTATTTCATCTTCTTTTGTGTATTGTATGAATAAATTTTTATCAATATTGCGCAACATTTTTTCAATATTTTTTCTTATTTGTTGCGCAAATTTATCACACAATAAATCCAATATAACAACTAACGATAAATTTGCTTCTTTCTGCATTGTAGCGGAAAATAGATTGCTAACATCAGGTTTGTAGCTGTAATATTGCAAAATAGCCGGTTCTACAATTTTTGTAAACGCATCCATCTCATCTTCGTAGAACTTCCGCAGTTTTTGCAAATTCGTTAATTTATCTCGGCTTGAAAACGCCGCGAAAATCTTATCAAAAACTTCATTTGCTGTGGTTTTTATAAATTCATGTAATTCTTGTTTTGGCGGAATGAAAATGGGCTCACTCATATATTTTTCCATAACTTCGCGATGTTTGGGGTTAATTGAGCCGATTACTTTGCTTTCTATAATTTTATTATATAAATGCGGCCTTGATGAAACCGCAAATCCAAGCAAGTTGTTTTCGCGAACTTTTGATTGCATATATGATTTGTCAGTTGGCTTATTGCCCTTAGAATCTAATTGAATACATTTACGATATAAAAAGTTATCGCTGCCCAACCACATTATTTCTAAAATTTCTTGCATATTTGGAGGTTGTTTTGCGTTGTTTGTTTCGGCTGTATTTGCTTGCTCAAATCTATTTGCTTGCTCAAATCTATTTGCTTGCTCAGAATTTGTTTCTTTTATTTCAGAATTATTTTCTTTTTTCTCAAATGGCAACCAACCGCCATGAACGGTGTGTTCTTTTACTGTTTCAAATCTGCGAATAATTCTATTGTTTAGCCCCGATTTTTCTGCCGTTTGCATTTCATGCTGTTTGATATAATTACTATCAACAAGTGGCAACATATTAAATTCTATAAAAGAATGCGGTTGATGCGAAAACCCACCGCAATTTAAGATATACAAATTATGCCGAGGGTAGTAGAAATTTGCTAATTTCGCAAACGCATTGGCTGAAGATTCATTAGCCCCCAAAATTACAGCATTTTGCATAGCTTTTATAACAAGAGGCATAATCTTCCAATTTGGATCATTTTTATTTATATAAGACGCAAGCGGCATAAACTCACCGCTTGGCATAAGATTAAATCGCGACAATTGCGTAGATGAAGTTATGCTAAAGTTAAATTTAGAAGATTCGGGGGTGTTTGCGTTCGGTTCCGCGTTAAATAGCGAATTTTGCTTAAATGACTCTAATTTTTCTAAAACCATTAGCTTGCGGCCTAATTTGATTAAGTTTTGCGCAACAAGTGATGTGATCAAGTTTGGGATCAATGGCTGCTTAATGTATTCTTCGGCTACATTTGTTAAATTTTTAGTTAAGAGATAGCATATTTCGGTGATTTTTTCTTTCCCATTTTTCGCCGTGTATAAAAAGTAATTGTTGATTGCAGTTTCTATTTGCGTAATATCATATTTCATTTTTGAAATAAAAGTTTGACTCATATTTTCCGTGTATAAAGTTGTATAATTTCGCGCCATTATAAAGTTAAAAGATTCGCGCACTAAATTAAACGCGGCTGTTAATTCATCGTAAATTAAATGAAGTTTTGTGAAAAATTTGATGTCGTTTTTTTCTTCGGTTTGTGCATTATTATCTGCTGGGTTATCTTGTTGATTTAAAAAACTATCATATTCTGTGATGTTTTTGGATAGGCTGATTTGCAAATTTTGGAATTCAATAAACCTGGCGTTAATATTTAAGTATTCTTTTTCGGGAATTACTTTGCTCATTTTTTCTACGAAAATTTTGGTGTTAGAATTTATGTCATTTAAATGTTGCAATTGCTCTTTAAGTTCAACAACATATTTTTTCATTTCATTTTCTGCTGTTTTGAGTTTCGACATTTTAATTTCTTAACGTATTTAATTAGATATTTGATTACTAATTTAAATATCTTTATATTAAATTAATCAAAAAAGTTTTAATCAATAATGGCTCAACGTGATGTTCTTCCAAATATTACAGACCCTACATTGATCCCGACTGGGCAGCCCGCCCCAGCCGCTGCAGTAGTAGAAGAATCTAAAGGGTTATTTACAACCGTTGTTGAAAATAAATTAATTGTTATTATTGTTATTATGGTTATTATTGCTATTGGGTTCTTTGCTTATTTTATAGCATATAAAGGCACTGATAAAGAAGAAGTGACGCCACAAAAAGGCACGGGGGTTCATAACTTTGCGGGGCAAAATATGAACTTAGCAACTCAAGCGCCTTATTTACAGCATCAATTTATGCAGCCTGTTCAACCTGTTCAGCCTATGCAACAGCCTAATATGCAGCAACCTGTTCAGTTTCAGCAGCCTGTTCAATCTATGCAATCTACACCACAACAAACCCAACAGCAGCCAAAAACTCAACCTTTAAATCAAACAGCTGTAGTTGCTGCAGTCCCACGTCCTGCATCTAACACAGGATCCAGCGCCATCGATCTTTTAAATAGATCAAAAAATTCTATTATGAATATGCACGATAATGTTAAAACGGTAGCAATGCAAAACGTATTAACTGCGCCAAATGTTGCAAATCAAAGGGCGAAAATCGAACCTAATATGAATGATCAGCGAGAAAGCGATAAAATGCCCAATCTGCAAGACGACGACAGTCACGAATTTAGCGGTTTGCATAATGAACAAGGTGATTATTTTGAGCAAAGTGAACAAAGTGAACAACAAAGAGAACAAAGTGAACAAAGAGAACAAAACTTAGATGATCAATTCAATAATCAAGATGAAAAAATGATGAATAATAAGCTAGAACTAAACCAACTACAATATCCCGAGCAAGATGACCCGGATTTAGATAAACGTTTTGATAAAGCGTTTGATTTACAACAAGAAAATTTAATTGGAAACTCACAAAATCCCGCTAAAACAGGGCAAATGATCGCGCACTGCGAATATATGGTAAAAAACAGATATTGTAAATTACCCGCGCAGTACGGCAATAAATGTCATATGCATCATGACAAATAAATTAATTTAATATTGAAATTTATGTTTATTTTTTTGAGTTTTACCGGGTTTTAGATGCACGTCGGCGCAGTATGCTAACATTAAGGTTCGTCTTTATGATTGGGTCGTGTTTAGGCGACCATAAAATTCATCGCATGGTAATAGTCTGAATTTCAATATAAACAAAGAAAATTGAATATGTATATATCTAGTATTTATACGATCACCAAGACCACCAAAACATCGACTAATTAACCATGGCATCTGCTGCACCCGCTACCCCAAAATATACCAATGAGGTACCTCACTTGAACTCAAGCCGAGTTAGTAGTATTTTTAATAGCTACGTTAACAATAAGGTTGTTATTCGTACTAAAGAGATCAAAAAGGAGCTTGCCCCTTATATGAATATGGAAAAGGCCCTTAAAAACGGTTTCCGCGAAGTTGTTAACTCTTCCGGCAAAGTTGTGACTACCACCGAAAATAAGCCAGAAACCGTTAAATTGACCGAAACTGAAATCAGCGAATATAAGCAAAAACTGACTGATTTTGCCTCTCGCCGCAAAGAACTCGAAGAAGAACACTCGGCTTTATCCAGTGCTCGTACAAGAATTGGCGAACCCGTTGCCATTTCCTTGACCGCGCTTGTTGAACGCGCACTTAACGAACTTGTGGTTTTCGCCATGAATAATGCGCAAATCCAGGATCGCAAACTTTTGGAACCCGGATTCTTCAAACACGCTGGAGTCGAAAAACTCTCCACTTATAGCTTGTTTGCTCGCTTACCCGCATGGAAAGCACCATTGCCTGAAAAGGCTCCACGCAAGCAAAAGGGAGAAACCCCCGCAGCTAAACCCGAAAAAGGGGAAGTTTTGAGCTGCTACATCGAGAACTTTATCAAGGGCTTGACTAAACCCCGCGTTCTCGATGAGAAAGGAGAGCCCGTTCGCGAGCGTGTTACTAAGACTGATAAGAAAACCAAGGAAGAGAAACAAATTGAGGTTGAAAAACGCGACAAGACTGGGAAGTACAAGGATATTCGTTTTGGTAAACCATCCAAGAATTTCTTGAATAAACTTGTTCTTGAATTGTTGGCATCGCTCTCAACTCTTGTGCAAGAGCATATTATGTGCCAGAATATTAAGACTATTCAAGTCAATCATATTCTTGAGGTTCTTAAGCCCCAATTATGCGAGGGATGCACTGTTCGCGACCAACTTACGTATACCCGAGAAAAGGTTGAAGATCCTGTTGTTTTGAAGAAGCAAAAGGATGCTAAAACTCAGGCTGGAATTGCCAAAAAGGCACTTGAACGCGGCACTGAAGAAATTCATGAGGAAGATCCTAGCACTAAGAAGAAAGTGGTTAAATTCCTTGAGCTTTCGCCTGAACGCCGTAAAGCCCTTGAATTGATTGTGCAAGAGGGTTCTAAACCTGCTTTACCTAAAGAATCAATTCCTAAGGTTGAGCAATTGATTATTACCAAATCTTTGGTGTATGAAGGCGGATTCTATGGTGAAATCAGCAAAATGATCCAAACCGAAGTTGAAGCCCACAAGAAATCAACTGCTGTTAGCGGCTAATAATGCTGTTCAAAATTGAGAAAACCAGCACCAAAATTGAATTATATTTTTTTTGTATTCAGTAATGTCTGACGCTAGCGATCCTAAGCCGCGAAAAAAACGCAAAGAAAAATACACAGGAAAAACTAAACCAAAAATAAACAACCCTAAATTAGTAGAACATGTCAGGGCTGGGAAATTTAATAAAGTTAAAAGATGCCTTGAAAAAAACTGCGACGTGAATGTTGTGAATAATTATGGCGAAACACCTTTACATATAATTGTTTCATATGATCATGCTGATGTATTTGATTTATTGATTAAATATGGCGCCGATATTAATGCCAAGGATAACAATGGAGAGACGCCACTAAATAAGGCTGCAATATGGCCCAACAATAAGTATGTTGAGGAGTTGATAAAATATGGCGCAAAAGTTGATAAACCATGCGGTGCAGGATGTACACCATTAATGACAGCGGTGCTATACAATATAAGGAAGAATGTGAGGATATTGTTGTCTTATGGGGCGAATGTTAATGCTAAAAGTAATTTCGGTTATACACCGCTACATTGTGCAGCATCACCTATTACACGCAGAGGAAAGGGTATTAAAACTATTGAATTATTGTTATCACATGGGGCCAACATTAATACGCCAAATAGTGATGGGGTTACCGCATTACATATAGCTGTAAGTTTAGGAAATATAGAAGCAGTGAAGATATTACTTGACAATAAAGCTGACGCCAATATAAAGGACATGAAGGGGGAAACACCATTGCATATTTTGGGTAAAAGCGAATATGTAACCGAAATGTTACTAGCTTATGGCGCTGATTTTACAATTAAAAATAATAAGGGGGAAACACCGCTTATGGCGTCTGTGAAACCTATGCCTTTTTCTTCTGATGAAATTCGTAGTATTCAACGTAAGAAACTTTTCCAAAAATACGAAAAGATTTTGATTGAGAAAAAAATATTATTAACAATGGCGCATGAATTTGATGAACTAAATTCGGCATATAAATTTTTCATCGGTTATGATGTCTTTAGCACGATTTTGCGCGGGATTTATGATTAATTTTTTGCGCAAAAAATTGAATCCCACCGGACTAATATCATTATACCCTTTAGATTGAGTATTAAAGTGCATAAATTGCTTATCAAATCACTTACAAAATTGATAAAAACCACACAAAAACCCTGATTAAAATGAACACTAACCAAGAAACCGTATTAGCTGCCGAACCCAAGCCCATTACTTCGATTACACCCGCTTTATTGCCCGTAACGATTAATATGGCTATGAACCAGGCTCAAATCACTGATTGTATCTGCGTTCCTAATGAAGAAAAAACAGGATATAATATTTCATTTAAACTGAATCTTGTAACAGTTCCGAAAGAAAAGGTTCAGAATCCAGAATTAGTCAAACATGCTCGCATGAATAATTTAAAAATGGTTAAAAAATTATTGGAGCAAAATTGTGATGTGAATTCTGTTGATAGTTGCGGAGATACTGCATTACATGATGCATCAAACCCAGGATGTGTAAACATTGTTAAGTTTCTATTAAAACATGGTGCCGATGTTAATAAAAAAAATAACAACGGAAATACACCATTAAATAAATCATCCTGTCAACACAGCAATGCAGAAATTGCTGAATTATTATTAAAACATGGTGCAGAAATTAATACGCAAAATAACGGTGGATATACTCCGTTACATTATGCTTTAAATTCGCGTGGTGATGATAGAATTTTCGCAAAAATTTTATTATCGCATGGAGCCAACGTCAATATTGCGAGCAATAATGGCAGTACACCTTTGCATGTCGCATCAGCAACTGGTAGAAAAGAAATTACTAAATTATTATTAAAACATGGTGCAAAAATTAATACTCAAAATAATGATGGATGTACTCCATTATATGAGTCTGTTTCAAGCCAGCATAAAGAAGTTGTTGAATTATTGTTGTTGCATGGAGCCAACATCAACATTACAGACAATAATGGCTATACACCTTTGCGAGTCGCAAACTGTCGCGGTTATAGTGAAATCGCAAATCTTATTAAAAATCACGAAAAATCTATCCAATTAGCTGCTAAACCCGCAGAAACCGCTTGCGTAAGTTCGCCGGCTGTGAATACTCAAACTGAACAAGTTAAACAAACTGAACAAGTTAAACAAACTGAACAAGTTAAACAAACTGAACAAGTTAAACAAACTGAACAATCAGGGCAAAATG
>JACCDM010873309.1_pt1 | contig 18427 bp, 20 predicted proteins | sample 7445851 | NCBI WGS metagenome assembly JACCDM01 (sample SAMN15323438, study PRJNA562643) | freshwater metagenome | isolation source: river surface water | place: USA:Blue River Watershed | collected 2017-08-16
TTAGTAAAACATATTTTGATATGTATAATAGTCAAGTTCCAAATTATAATTATGAAGATGAATGTATTGTATCATTCGATATATATAAAAAAACAGATGATAAAAAATGTTTAATTAATCATTATGAGATTTCTGGTGGTGAAATAGATGATTTTTTAAATTTTTTTGATAAATCTAATAAAGATAATAAATTATATATTGATTATCATTATAAACACGGACGATTAACAGTGTCTCTACAGAATAATATATTTACTACTTATTTACATATAGATTATTATATTACAGGACATACATCAAATACATATCATTTAACAGATGATGAAAATGAACAATTCACCGCTGAATTTAGTAAATTATTTTACGAAACTAATGTGGAGGATGATGATAATAATGACAACATCTAATATAATAAAAAATTGATTTAATGATTAATTAAATAAATATTTATTTAATTAATGGTAAAAATTTATGTTTTGAAACTAGAAGATAAATCTGGAGATAAAACAGAATATAAATATTATATAGGTAAAACAAATAATCATGTTGATATTAGATTTAATCAACATAAAAATGATAAAACTTGTAGTTGGACCACAAAATATCCACCAATTCAAATATTAGAAACAATTGATTCTAATGATGATTTAGATGAAGATAAAATAACTAAAAAATATATGGTAAAATATGGCATAGAAAATGTTCGTGGTGGGTCTTATTGTAAAATTGAATTAGATGATTGGATGATTAAAAGTTTAGAGCATGAATTAATCGGTTCAAAAGATTTATGTTATAATTGCAAAGAGAAGGGACATTATGCTAAACAATGTCCATTAAATAATAAATCTACCATAGAGTTATATTTAGAAGATTTTAAAAATATTATTGATATTGATAAAGAAATTGAAATATTAGATAAAGTATATGGACAAATTATTATTCTAAATCATCAAATTAATGCAACAGATGAAATTTATAAAAAACCTGATATATATCAATATGAAAATCTAAAAAAAATAATAGCAGAATATGATTTTAAAAAATCACAACAGAAACCGTCCATTTATGATTTAAGACAGCAGCTTCTACACTGTGAAGCACATAAACAAAATTATGAAAATATGATTAATTATATTTATAAAGAATATTTTATTAATGATAAGATATATTTAGAATCAAACAAAAATCTTGATATTAAATTTTATAAACTTAATATATTTAATATACAGAAAAAGAAAGAATTAAAAAATATATTAGATATTTATACTTCAGAAGATATAATTAAACAGAAATTATTAGGATTATATGAAAAGAAAATAAGTATAATAGTATGAATAATAAGTTATTTATTAGTTTAATTCATAATTAGTATATTTAATTTCTTTGAATGAATAATAATCATCATTATCAAAATAGTGTGTTTTAATTAATTTAACAGGGTCTTTCAATACTTTCATTGGATATTCATAACAATATATATCATCACAACATTCAAAACTAATCTTAAATAATATATAAAAATAGATTTCTTCTAATGAATAACCTTCTAGAAAAAACATTTCACTATATTCTTTACAAAGAAATATATATTGTAATTTGGTTTCTTGTTTATTAAATTTAACAGTATCCGACCAAAGGTCATTAATATTGTTTATAAGTCTCATAAAACTTCTCTCTATTAGATGTATCAATTATACATTTTGATTTTTTTTTACTCATTAATTATATAGTTATTTATTTATTTATATATATAAATCAAAGATTATTATATCCAAAAAATAATTGATTTTTTTATTTAAAAACAACTAAATATTATTATTAATGTCAGTTCAAAAAGAATATTATGATGAAGATGAAAAAGTTCTTAAAAGTGAGGTATTTATTGTTAATAATAATATGGAAGGTGAATATAAAAGTTATTATGAATCATCGTCTATTGATGATTTACAATTAGAATTAATTTGTAATTATGTAGATGGAGTTAAAAATGGTGAACAGATAGAATATTATGATAATAATCAAATTAAAACCATATCTAATTATAAAGATGATAAATTAAATGGTAAAGTTGTTAATTATTATCAAAATGGAATCTTAGAAAGTGAGGAATATTATGAGGATAATTGTTTACATGGTGAATGTAAATATTATAATGAAAATGGTTTATTAGATGAAGTAATTAATTATGAATTTGATAGTATGGATGGCAAATATTATAAATATAATAATGGAGTATTGGAAACTGAATGTGAATATTATAGAGATGAATATATGGGTGAATCTTTAGTAGGTGATTATATTAATTACTATTCGCAAGGCGAATTTAATGGCAGTATTAAAGATATATGTACTTATGAAGATGGACAAAAGAATGGAGAATATAAGGAATATTATATTGGTAATGGTAAAATAAAAGCTAAAGGAAACTATAAACATAACTATAAAGTTGGTTATGAATATAGATATGATATTGAGGGTAATTTAATTCAAAAAGTTTTAGTTGATGAAAGAGATAAAGATGATTGGACTGATAATGATGATAATGATAATAATGAATAAAATAAATATATAATAATATAATGTGTTGGAACTCAACTGTATCATTAAATACATTTTTATTTAGTTTATTTGGTGCATTTTTTGCTTATTTTAATAATGTTATTAATAAATTTGAATTATTATCTTTCATGTCATTTATTTTAATTCAATTAGTAGAATATTTTACATGGATAAATTTAGATAATAAAAAAACTAATAGACTTTTATCTCAAATAGCCTTCTTTTTAATAATAATTCAAATACCATTATTTATATTAACAAATAATAAAATTACAAATAAATATAAATTATTAATAATTAGTATATATGCATTAATATTTATATTTTTTATATCATCTTTTACCATAGATTATTCAATGAATAAAGCTCCAAATGGTCATTTAGCTTGGAATTGGTTGAAAATTCCAACTATTATTAGTTTATTATGGCTTGCATTTTTATTTGGTATTCTTTTTACTGAAGGAAATTATATTAAATTTATGATCTATTTTATTATTGTTATTAGCATATATTATACATATTATAAATCTAAAACATGGGGATCTTTATTTTGCTGGATAGCTAATATATTATCTTTAAAATTAATATTGGAAGTTTTTTATAAAGATATTTGTACCATGTAAGATTCAAAATCAACAAAGTTAAACCTCCTATTTGATTATCATATAATTAGGTTATGTGCAGTCATTCATTACTCGAATATAACACAATTAACCGTTGTTCACAATTTTACCCTAATATTGCCTTTGGCAATTAGTAGGGTAACTTTAAAAATATATTGTTAAGTATTAACAATATATTTTAGAATTATTATCAGCTTGTGAACTATGGTTAATATAATCTACGCAAGTTAAATTTTCTTACTATAATATTAAATTTATCCCGTTCAAAATCACTAGAATTTCTAAGTATTTTTTTAACATCTATTTCTTTTCTAGATGACATATTTTTTATAATTTCTTCTATAACATATTTTTTAATATCAAATCTATGTTTTTTTATTTTTAATATATCAAAATTATTTATTAATATATCAAAAAATGTTTCTCCTTCTGAGTCTTTTTTATCAAAATTAATTCCATTTTTAATTAAAACATTTAGTATTTGAACTTTTGATAATAATAGATAAAGTTTTATTATTTGTTCTTCATCAGGAGATGCATTTTTTATTCTTAAATATGATAGCTTTAGAGACCATGCTATTGAATGTAATATAGTTTCTCCTGAGGAATTATGTATATTTATATCTTTTCCATTTTTTATAAATTCATCAATTATTAAATTAGCAATAGTATTATTATTATAATTAAATGCTTCAGATAACATATAAAATAAATAATATATTTTTGTATTAATATATTTTTCTATAAATAACTTGAATAATTCAACAGTGCGTGGATTATTATAATGATAATAATTATCTAAATTAAGTTCTCTAAATTTTTTTATATTAGTATCTGTTCCCTTAGTAATATATAAAAATATAAATGAATCTATATAATAAAGACTAGCATTTAGTTTTATCCTACCAATAGTTCCTATTTTAGAAGTATAAACAGTTCCAATTAATTTATATATATATATATCTATAAAATTTTCATGATCTGTATAAAAATCAGAAAATACATAATATAAATCACTAAACTCTATTTTTTTTTCTTCCAAAATTTTATTTAAAATATTAATAATATTAGTGGAATCTTCAATTGACATTTTAAAAATATATGAGTACATATCATCTATATCTAATAAATGTCCAAATTCAGTTTTTTTATAATAATCTTTTAATATATTAATTCCATCTATAATTTGTTCTCCATCTTCAATTAAATTGATTTTATTGAAAAATAGTGAATGGTCTGTTTCAATAGAGAATTTAGGTGTATCTGTAACTTTATATTTTTTAAAACCATAATTATAGATGAAACATAATATTTTAAATACTTTATCTTTTATATATAATTTCCAATTAAATGCCTTAAAATAATTAGTATCATCTACTTTATTATCATCATAAAAATATTCATTAGAATCACATGTTATAAATGACTGCATATGTCCTGATGTTTCATTAATAGATTTAATCAATACACTTTCTACTTTATTTAAACATGAAACCATTTTAAGTAATTTAGTTATAATATAATGTAAACTATCATTAAAATCTAAATCAATTGTTTCATTATTTATTATAAAATTAGATGGTAATAAATAATAATTTAATATAGATATATTATTTGAGATAATCTCATTAGTTCCAGAATGAGATTTATGAGAATATTTTATATTATTTATATGATTTATACCACTTATATCATATATACTTTCAACACATTTTAAAGACATACTAGTACTAAATCTTCTTTCACGTGTCCTAAAACTTGATTCTTTTTTTGGTTCACTTCTAGAAGCAATTTCTGCAGTAGTTGCGTCAATTGCTTCTCTTATAGTTGCAATAATGTCATCTTTAATTGTGCTAGGAGGTTCTGGATAAAACAATTCTCTAGCTCTTCTTAATTCACCTATTTCTCTTTCTTTTTCTTCATCCTTTTTCTTTTTAATAAATGCTGTAGCAGCAGCAGCAGCTGCAGCTGCAGCAGCAGATACAGCAGGAGATACAGCAGCAGCAGATACAGCAGTTGCAGATACAGCAGCTGAACCTGGTGATGCTGATGATATAGGTGGATTACTTGCTAGATATTTAGATATTGGAGATAAAGTAGCTTCGTGTGTTGTAAGAGTAAATGGTTCATTTAAATTTATACATGGATTTATGATTTTTTGATTTCTTTTTAGAGCTTCTATTAATATATCTGTTTCTTGTGGCGTTGTTATATGTTTATCATTTATATATCTTAAATAAAAATTTGCAATATATTGAAGAGCAAAATCTTGTATATCTTCATCTTCTATATTAATTGGTTTTAATTTATCATTTAATCTTTTTGATTTAAATTGGTTTATATTAAAATCAGGATTATCAAATATAATTTGTAATATATCACCTATACCATCCGCATATGATACATTTGTCATTATTGAATCATGCCAACATTCTCCAAGATGTTGTCCATAACCTCTATTAGAACAATTTGCTCCTCCTTTTAAATCTAACTTATTAATATATTTATTTTTAAGAGATAAATATTTTGTCTTATATTTTAAATATTTGTCTTTATAAATATGTTGCATTTAGTATTATATATGTCTTTTTAGAAAAATAATTAATATAATATCTTATAAATATATTTTATTTTATACTATGCATAATTTCTTTATATTGTTTATAACCACTATAACCTATTTCTAAATATAATGATTCAGATAAATGAGATATTGATGTTTTTAAAGGTTGAGTATATCTGATACCTAATTTTAGATGAGTTAAATTAATTAAATTATCTAATGAGTGACCTAATGGTTGATTAAAATCATAATCAAATTCTAAATACATTAATTTACTTAATTTAGATAATGAATCACCTAAAGGTTGATTAAATCTATGACCAAATTTTAAATGTGTTAAATTAATTAACATAAATAATGAATTATCTAATTGTTGATTAAACAAATAACCAAATGTTAAATGAGTTAAATTAATTAAATGATATAATGAATAACCTAATGGTTGATTAAAAGCATTACCAAATTTTAAATGAGTTAAATTAATTAACATATTTAATGAATCATCTAAAGGTTTATTAAATGAATAACCTAATTCTAAATAAGTTAAATTAATTAAATGATATAATGAATGACCTAATGGTTCATTAAAAGAATTACCAAATTTTAAATGAGTTAATTTTTTTAACATATTTAATGAATCATCTAAAGGTTTATTAAAAGAATCACTAAAAATTAAATTAGTTAAATTATTCAAATTATATAATGAATGACCTAATGGTTCATTAAAAGATTCTCTAAATTCTAAATGAGTTAAATTAATTAACATAGACAATGAATCGCCTAATGGATCATATATTTTATTGTTTAAAATTAAATGATTTATTAATGTAAAAAAACGTAATGAATTTTCTAACGGCGAAGTCGTTTCTTTATAATTAATATATACTGTTAAAATATATCTTAATAAACCTCTATCTAATAATAATCTTAATATATCAGGACTATTACTTAAATAGTTTAATCTAGTTATATTAGGCAAATCAGTTCTCCCTTCTATTCTACTTAATAATATATTTATAATTTCTTGTCTATCTCCAGCATTAAATTGCAATAATATTTTTGTAATATTAACATTTAATTCATTATTTTCTATAAATATATTTTTTTTTAAATTTTTAGATACTAATTCTTTTAACCATGTAATTAAATAAGTATCATTATTTAATTGTGATAACATAGTAGAGATAGTTATTGAACTATCTAAAACATTATTTAAACTATCTGATTCTAAATGTAATTGAAATTTTATTGTTTGATTACGTTTATTTATAATTATATATAGATTTCCATCATCATTATATTTTTTAAATAAATTTTTTTCTTTATTTGAAGATGCCGTGCACCATTTAGTATTGCTACCATAATATATTGATTCATCCATTGTTCGAGGATTATAAATTAATATATTATCATTTTCAAATATAGCAGTTGTTTCTCCCTTAGTTTTCTTTTTAAGTTCGGCTTGACGTTTAGCTTCTTGTTCTTGTTTAATTTTATCTATTATTCGAAATAGTGTGCTTATATAAGGATTCTCTAAATATTGTGTAAGACCAATTAAACCATTTAATTTATTTAAAGGTGTTAGTATAACAGGATTTTCTACCATAATAGGACTTTCTATTATATGACTATTATTTACTAATATTTCATATTTCAAAGCAGCATCTTTAAATGCCTTTATATTTTTAAGTGAAGATGGTTCTCCAAATGTATTATTTATATAACTATCTATTATAAAATCAATATATTTATTTAACATAACATCATTCTGTCCCAATTCTTCTAATTGGTCTGATAAACTATCATATATTAAATCAAATAACACTTTTAAATCATCTTCATTATTTTCTAATGGTACTAAATTTATTAATCCTTGACGCCAATCTCTTTCTAAATTTTCTATTAATCTTCTAAATAAACCATTTTTTTTATTATTTTCTCTGGCTGTATTTATTATTGATATATCTTCTTTGTTTAATTTTTTAATTTCTGCGATATTTGCATCAGTTTTAAAATCATCTTCATTCATATCAATAAAAAATTTAAATTTTGTATATTGGTCTTGAGTTACAAGAGGTTCTTTTAGTTTTAATAATCCAAGCATCTTACTTAATGCAGATACTTTACCACCACCTATTAAATTTAATAAATTAAAATATTTTATTTTATATTTTAAATATTTATAATACATATTATTTGTCATTATATTAAGAATATAAATTTAAATAACCAAAAGAAGATATAAAATCAAAAATTCTATAATCTATATAGCTATTTTTCATTATTTCATAAAATTCATATATTTTACTTATTTTATTATAATTAACTAAATATATAATATCATCTTTATACATTATATATAATAAAATATTTTGATATTTATTATTTTTATTTTTCCATTTAATCAGGTATTTTTTACTTTCATCATAATTATAAATAGGTGTTTTATCTATATAAAAATTATTATAAATTGTTGTTTCTAAATTCTCAATTGAAAATCTATTTAATATAAAATCTAAATTATTCATTAAATATAATTATTTTATAAATATTTATATTATAATGTCATTCTATATTAAATATTTGAAATATAAAACAAAATATTTTAATTTAAAGAGTCTTATTCAAATAGGTGGTGCTGAAATATCAGATATTAAAGATACTATGATTTCTATTGAAACATTAGATGGAAAACCAACTAATGATACAGAATTAATCATAATACCAGGATTTTCAAACTCTTCTTATGAAAGAAATTATAATACATTATTTGAATATTATGATATTAAATTAGATGTAGCAAAGTTTAAAAAAGTTCATTTAGTAAAATTTCAAGATAATGATGAATTTAGCATAAGAAAATTACATGGTGAGTTATTAGATAAAAATGTTAATTTAGAAAATGAATTATATAAAAAATTAGCAGAAATAATTCGTAATAAATTAAAATCAGCTAAATATACAATATTAGCTAAATCTGCAGGTGGTGGTGTTGGTATCTATTTATCCGAACTAATTCCAGAACAAATAAATAATTTATTATTATTTGCACCAGGTGTTGGTTATATTAATCATGACCTTACTAGATTAACATTAGATAAATCTAAAATAATAGTTGGATGGAATAAAGAAGATACTAAAGTTTTAAAGGATAAAATATGGACAGCATTAGGACAATTATTACCTCGTACAGAAGTATTATTATTTAATATGGATATTAATAACCATGGGTCGGGTGTTGATACTCAGCATGAAATTAATTCTCAATTTATAAAATATATAAATAATCTTTAATTATACATTTTTCACTCAAAAATGGGACACTAAGAACCATAAAAAAATGTATTTCAGTTAGATTAAATAATTAGAAAAGGTTTATAAGTAATAAAAAAAATATTAATTTTTATTTATATATTAATATATATATATATATATATATATATGGCTCAAGAACTTGAAAAATATCGAGCATATACAATAGCTTTAGGGCAACAAATAGATTTTATAAATGAACAACCTACCGATTATTTTAGAGCTAATCAAAATCATATATTATGTGGTATTATTCATATAACTTTATATTATACTACATTACAAAAATTAGGAATACCTATACCATTAATAAATGGTATTTGGGAAAAAGTATTCTCATTATTTAAGAAATTACAATATACTAATAATGGATTTATATATACACAAATAACTCATTTGAATATAATTAATACATTTATAGATAATTTAATTGAAAAAAATCTTTTTGTAGAAATGATTACTAAAAATATACAATCATCTATTATGCCAATTGATGTTAGCGAAGGAAGTAATTTAAAGCAAAGAAATATTGGAACAATATTAAATGCTACAGAAAATGATATAAATATAGGTTTATCTAAGGTTTCAGATTATTTAGACAAATTAGATAAAATATTTAATTTGCTAAAAATACAAAATTCTAATAATTTTGAAGTGTTTTTTTTAATAATTATGGGATTATTAATAAATTATGGAAATAATTTAGATATAGATCCCAGTATTAAAAAGTTAATAGATGGAAAAATAAATCCAGCAAAAACAAATAGCACATCTCCTGCAGTAAGAGAAGTTCAATTAGACGAAGAACAGTATATAAAAGAATTAGCATTAAGAATAAGGTGTCCAATTTGTTATACAAATGAATGTAATGTTGCATTAAATTGTGGACATATGTTATGTAAGATTTGTTCTGAATCTATTAATACATGTCCTTTTTGTTTTAAACAAATAGTAACTAGATTAGATTTATATTATAATAAATATTTAAAGTATAAAACTAAATATCTTGCATTACAAAATACTTATAATTCTAAATTAATTAAAAAACATTAATCATTATTTAAAATTAAATATTGTCAAGTGCTAATTAAATATTTACTTAAGACACAAAGTATCTTAAGTTAATGTTTAGAAATAATAAAAATAATATATTCTACAAAAAGTCTATTTATTTAACTTTTAATCTATAGATACTTTGACATTACAATCATCTTTTTTATTAAAAGATGATAACATTTTTTTCTAAAGATACATGTAAAGAATTTAATGTTATCATTTATAATAATATTAACCTTTATTCCATTCATATTCACTTCGTAAATTATAGCGAATATAAGATGATAATAATTCTATGAATATTATTAGGGTAAAGATATGAATAGAACTTTGATTAAAATGTGATTATACAAAAGAACAAATACATGAAGAATTTATTAAAGCAATGGATAATAGAGAATAAAAATTGATTTCGTTGACATCGCGCCAACAATGTCAACGCTTATCATAACCTTCGGTTTGGTTATTTGGTATATAGAAAATCTTTATATGCAAAGCATTTATTTTCAATCTCACAAAGAAAAATTGATTTATATTAATTTAAACTATTAAATTAATATAATTAATGATTTACATATTTGTTATTTTGTTAATTAATAATCATATTTTAGTTGGTTATAAAAATGAACCAATTAATAATATAAATGATATAAATTATGAGGATGATGACAATAATATTATTGAACTAATTGAAGTTATAAAAACAGAAGAAATAGCCGATGTTGATAAAACTGTTAAAAAATATATGTTAAAATATGGAATAGATAAAGTTCGAGGAGGTAGTTATAATAAACCAGAATTAGATGAATGGATGATTAAGAGTTTGGAGCATGAATTTAAAATGTTAAAACCAGCGAAGATTGACAATCCATTAGATAATATTATAAGCACTTATATTAGTAATGTTTCTGATATTAATGAAGAACTTTTAAAAATTATTAATATTAGACAACAATTATTTAAAATAAAAGAGAAAATTCGTAATACTGAAATTGATGTTGATATTGATATTGATAAAATAATTGAATATCAAAAAGCACTCCATCGTTCTCAAGAATTACAACAGGAACGGACTAAATTTTATCAACAAATAAATAGAAATAATAATATTGAAATTCAAAATAAACTTAATAAAATAGAATCAGAAATGAATAAAATAAGACAGTTTATTGATCCTTATCAGAATAATAATGTATTAACTATAAACCAATATTATTCTACTTATGTTAAATATCAATTTGATTTCAATTATATTTATGAAACTGATATTAGTGTTCAATATTATTCACTAATGATTTTTAATAAAGAACAAAAACAAAAATTAAAATTATTTTGTGAACAACATGGTTCTGAAGATGAATTATTAGAAAAATATAAAGCATTACTAAAAAAAAAGATGGAAAGCATTAAAAATTGATTTCGTTGGACGTCCTAAACTAAATCTAAAGATTTAGTTTAGATAGACGTCAACGCTTATCAAAGGTTATTTCTTATATTTAATTTTCAAAGAAAATTAAATATCCAAAATAAAAATTGATTTCGTTGGACAGCTTAAATTTTTAAACAACAAATATAAATATTATAATTTCATACTATATCCAATATTATTTAATTTAGTTAATCCTAATTTCATATATATTGAATCTATTATAAATTTAAACAACTTACAATCTTTTTTCATAAAACTTCTTGAAAAATCATTAAACCATTGAATTATATTATAATTTAAATGAGCTTCATAATCTTCTAAAAGTTGTTGTTTTAATGTTAAATTAATAGTATTACTATAATTATTTAATATTTTATCTAATTTTAATTTTTTAACTTTTGATATAGATAATATGGCTTTATTTTTCATATAATTTTCATAATCAGTTTCTTCTCTAGGTTTAAAACCAAATCTTGAATAAAAAGTTTCATTATATTGTAAAAAACTTAAATCACTTAATACTATAGATGTTCTATCATCACATGTTATAAAACTATTATCTTTTAATTGAATTTGTTTAATATTAAATTTTTCTTTATATTTTTTTAACATTTTTATTGTTATTTCCATAATAGCTTTTCCATTATTTAATTCCGGTTGTTCAAAACAATTTGCATATTTATTATTAGTAACATTTTCAATATAAGCTAAACCTAAATAAATATCTATTATTATAGAAATACAATTAGTATTTTCATCGGGTGTTGATAAATATAATTTTAATAATTTATCATCAATTAATTTTTTAAATTTAATATGATTTGATTTATAATCGATACTAAATGCTCCACCTATCATATTATTTTTTATATTATTTTTAAATTTTGATAATGATTTATATGTATCTTTAATGAATTTATTATTATGATATATCATAGATAATATATTGGTATTCATATATTATAATATAGATAAATAAAACAACAATAGGTAGATGTTAGCAAAATTTATAACTATTAATATTTATTTTATTTATATTTACTATTATAAAATTAAAAAACCTGCTAATTGGAATGGTATAAATTCTAATTAATTTATAAAAATTGATTTATTAATTAAAAGTTTTATTAACTATTTAATTAATGGATCAAGATATTTACTATAAATATAAAGAAATTATTGATAAAATTATATTAGCAAGATTAAATGGTTCAATAAAAATTATTGATAATATGATGTATTTTAAATATGAAACAGATAATACTTTATATCCATATGGTCATAGAAATTGTTCTACTATTTTAACTGAATTAAATATTCTTTTTAAAAATATTGAAGATGAAGAATTATATTTTAAATTATTAAGTGGTAAAATTTATAATAATTTTAGAATGATAAATCCAATTGAGATTTATAATTATTATAATATTAAAAAATTAAATAAAGAAAATAAAGAATTAAAGGAAATGATAAAAAAATTTAATTTAGATTAATTCATAATAAACTATAATTATAATCATTCTCATAACCGAAGGTTTAGAAGTAATAATAAATAATATATTCAATGTCGCTAAAAAAGAAATCATCTAAATCACGATTAAATTTTAAATCTTTCAGCATATAATTATCTTCAATTAATTCTTGTATTTTACCATAAAGTTCTTTATGACTTTCTAGTTTATTTAATTCTTTGCATTCTTTAACAAATTTATTAATTTTACGCTTTGTTTTCAATTCATCATAAACCATTCGATGAATTTGTTTAATAAGTTCATTTGTTGTTTCAATTGTGTCCATTAAATGTTAATAATTATAAATAAAAATTATAATTATCAATATTTATATTCTTTGATTTATACCTAAATATATCTTATTGATTAATTAATTATTTTATAATTCTGGTCATATTTATCATATTTTTTTCTAATTTACCATTTTCAATGAAATTATGTTTTTCATAAAATTTCATTACAGTTTTACTACATTCTAATCTAATTTTAATAATTTTATTATTTTTAGCATATTCTATAACTTTATTTAATATTTGAGAACCTAAATTATCTTTATTTTTAATCGAACAAATTAAAATTAGATACATTGTATTTTCGTCATCTTCATCAATTTTAACACATGCAAATGCACATGGGCGATTTTTTTCTGATTTGTCTTTATTTAATATCTCAGTTCTAAAAAAAGAAAATCCATAATCAAAAGTGTTTAAAGTATGTGTTATATAGGATGTTTCTATTTCCTTTCTACAATTGCGTTTTGAATATTCTTTAATTCTTTTTATTATTTCTATATCTTTTTTAGTGAAATTTATATATTTATAATCATCTTTAGCTATAAAATCATCTGCCATAATATATATTATTAATATATATAATATATTATATCATTACCCTTGAAATCATTTTTATAAAAAGCTTCTTTACATTTATCATTAAATTTACCTGTATCTAATATAGTTTTAATAGTTAAATTTTTTTTTCTACAATATTTACATAATGATTTAATAATATCATCAATATATGTATTATTTATATAATATAAATTACGAATATACACACGATATTTTCCAGCCATTGATGGATGTATATCATAATTAATTAATCCTACTATATTATTATTTTCATCATTAAATTGCAATATTGATTTATAATTTGACATATTGATATTAATAAAATTTAATTTTTTAGCAAGATTAATTATCAAATCTAAATCAGGATTTTCTATATTTATAACTTTTAAATTCATTTATTAATATTATATATAAATATTATTTATATAAATCAATTTTTATAAATAATGCATAAAAATTGATTTATTAATTAAAAGTTTAAATGACTATTAATTAATGAATAAAATAACCAAGTTTGAAAATTGTGATATTTTAATTGGAAATAATAATGTTGAAAGATTAGGTTTTGATAAAATAAAAACATTAGGTGAAATGATAGATTTAGCAATTAATAATAATTGTCCTATTATTATTAAAGGTGGAGTTAATGCTAAATGGTATTTAAAAGGACAAGGAAAAGATATTGATTATTTAAAAAATAAAATTAATGAAAATATTGGACAACATTGTAATGGTGTGTGTTGTTATTTAATTGAATAATAGATTTATATAAATTTATTTAATCCTACACAAAATGCTATTAAATGACTTTTTATTTATAAGTACTTTTTTTGACCTTACTTCTCCCCCCTGAGTTTTGTGTAAAATGTGTATAATTTGTGTATAATTTGTGTATAATTTTGTGTATTAAAATGTTTATTAAAAAGATAATCTAATTAAATATAATGTCTGATAAAAGATACATTTGTAATCTTTGCGAAAAAACATATAAAACTTCTCAAAGTTTATGTAATCATAAAAAAATATATCATAAAAATAATAATAATTTAACTCAAGAAAACTCAACTTCACCTCAAAATAACTCAAATGAAACTCAAATATCACCTTTATTAATTGATATATTAATTGAACAGGATAACAAAACATGTAAACATTGTAATAAAATATATTCAAGAGTGGATAATTTAACAAGACATTTGAAAACATGTAAATCAAAAGAAAATATAATAAAAGAAAATGAAGAACTAAAAAAAGAACTTTGTGATATAAAACAAGATAATAAAGCAATGAAACAATCATTAGATGAACTTAAAAAAATGATTTTAGATATGATGAATAAAAAATGTAAAATGCATCCAAAAACATTTCAAAAGATGGTTAATTCCAATAATTATTCAAATAATAATATTACAATAAATAATAATATTAGATATGTCGAATATGGTAGAGAAAATTTAAATGATGTTTTCTCAAAGAAGGAGAAAATGATGTTATTAAAAAGTGATGGATCTATTATAGAAAATATATTTAAATATACGCACCTGAATGATGATTATCCGCAGTTTCAAAATATTATTATTACTAATAGGCGTTCTAATGAAGCATATGCTTATAATGAAAAATTAAATAAATTTATAGTATGTGATAAAAATGAATTATTAGAAGACTTAATAGAGTTTAGATATGATGATTTAATATCATTCTTTGAAGAATATAAGGATTTATTAGAACCTAAATTAAGAGATACATTAGAAAGATCTTTTCTACGTAAAAATGATAAAAAATTTTGTAAAGATAAATGTAAAGAATTTAATGTTATTATTTATAATTTTTGCAATAAAGATAATATTAAATATAAGCCTGTAGAAAATTTATTAAATAATAAAATAGATGATTAATAATTGACAAAAGTATTCAAGAATTAGGCTGCTGTGTATTTTATTATTAAGCATAAATTAATTAGTTGCAATTATACTTACTTTTTTTATTATCAATTATAATAATGAGCCATGGGCAAGCACAATTATATAATGATTTACATCCAGATAAATCTTTAAAAAATACTGGTTTTAAAGATAAATCAACCGCAATAAGCACTATTAAGATGCTTAAAAAACGTTCTTTAAGATACCAATTTGATGTTATTAATACAATGTATAACAGAGCAAAATATCATCCTCATATAAATGATGATATGAAAGAAGCAATGAGTGTTTTTAAAAAATGGTTAAAAAATTATAGTAAACTAAAGAGAGAAGAAGATAAAAAATATCCGTGGCTATCATTAAAAACAATATCTAAATATGAAAAAATAGCAGAATTATATGGTGTTAGTGAGGTTGCACGTGGTTTAAAAAAAGGCACAAGAACAGATGAAGGATTTCTTAAGATGTATAAAAAAGTTGGTGGTAAAGCATATAAACTACAATATATACCAGTAAAAAAAGATAAAATGACAGGCAACGATTATTTTTCATACAGAATAAATTTTATAAATTCCAGAATGGGTCAAATAAAACACGCTAAAACACCACTATATTATACAGAAGGTAAATTTAAAGGATTACCAACAAAACAACATATAATATTAATAATGCATGCTTATTCACCTGATAAGAAAATTAAATAAAGATAATTAAAAGAAGAATTATAATTATTAATAATATGGATAATCAAAATAAACCAAAAAGAAAAACTAAATGCAAGAATTGCAATCAGATTAAAGAAGAAAATGATAAACGGCGAAAGTGCTATAGTTGTTATAAATTAGGATGTAGTAAATGCATTGATTGTGTTTGTTGTGATTGTTGTGTTAGTATGTGTGAAACTTGTGTTGATGATTCAGATATTGAATGTGGTTGTTATGGAAAATGTACATCATGTGGTTCAGAAGTTAATAGAGGTAGTCATGGATGGCCGTGTAATAAATGCAAAAAATGGTTATGCGATGAGGATGAATGTCATGAAAATAATAAATGCAAAGAATGCAATTGATTAAAACTTTGTTTAGGGCGTCAACGCTTATCAAAACTTATTTGGTATATAGAAAAATTGATTTATATTAATTAAATAAATATAAACTATTTAATTAATGTCTTGTCCTTCATGTTATATGACAAATAAAACATCATGTGATATATGTGGTTTAAAATCACAATCAAATGATTCAAAATCAAATAATATTAATATTTATGTTTTAGAGTGTAAAAATAATAGATATTATGTAGGTAAAACAACAAATCCAACATTTAGACTTGAACAACATTTCAATAATAATGGTTCAGCATGGACAAAAAAATATAAACCAATTAGAGTTCTTGAAATAATTCCTAATTGTGATGATTATGATGAGGATAAATATACATTAAAATATATGAAAAAATATGGAGTTGATAATGTACGTGGTGGTTCATTCTGTCAAATAGAATTAGATGAAGAAAATATTAATACTATTAATAGAATGATAAATGGTTCTACTGATAAATGTTATAAATGCGGTGGAAATCATTTCTATTCATCTTGTTCACAAATGAACAAAAATGAATATAAAATAACATGTTTTAGATGTCAAAGAGAAGGTCATAATGCAGATGATTGTTATGCTAAAACTGATAAAAACGGCGAAGAATTAATTGAATTAATTGAAATATTTGCATGTGATTATTGTTCAAAAGAATTTGATTCATATAAAGGAGCGCAGTTTCATGAAAATGTTCATTGTAAATATAAACCAACTAAACAATCAACAAAACCAATTATTGATAATTCAAATAAATGTTTTAGATGTGGTCGTGAAGGGCATTATTCTACTGATTGCTATGCATCAAAACATATAAATGGAAAATATTTAAATTAAATATTTATATATAATATTAATAATGACAAAAAGAATCAAGATTCTATTTATTATGTTTCAAGGTGGTCATTCAAATCTCAAAATTTGGAATGAATATACTGAGAGTAAATTTTTATGACTATTCAAAATGTTCTAAGAACATTTTGAATATTTCCATAAACACGATTACAAAAGTTATAATTTACTTGTAAATTATAACTCGTAATTAATTTTTAGATAGATTAAAAAATTAGGTTCAGTTTATACTTATCAAGATAAGACTTACATGGGATAATTATTTGAAAAATATTTTGGTTATGAATTTATAAAAAATATTTTTTGATTATATTTTATATTCACCAACACTTATAACATGTTTATATAATTTATTATATAATTCATTTTTATTATTACTTAATATTCTTAATTTTTCTAAATTATCAATTACATTATTTTCATAAAATAAATCTTCCTTTAATATGTTAATTATTGTTTCATCTTTAATTATAGTATTAAATATTCTATTTTCATTCTTAAATTCATCATAATTAATTTTACATTTAGTTGGTATTAATAATAATCTAATCATATTATTTGGATGATTATTAATTACTAAATTAAGTTTTCTCTCTGCTTCATCACATAATTTATTAATACAATAATCTCTTATTTCAATTGGATAAGAAAA
>JACCDM010776987.1_pt1 | contig 18424 bp, 21 predicted proteins | sample 7445851 | NCBI WGS metagenome assembly JACCDM01 (sample SAMN15323438, study PRJNA562643) | freshwater metagenome | isolation source: river surface water | place: USA:Blue River Watershed | collected 2017-08-16
CGACGCCGTATTCGTCCTCGCGCTTGGCGAGGCACTCCGTCACGTGCGTCGTCTGGATCTCGTGCCCGGCGTGCTCCAACAGGTAGCGCGCGCGGGCCATCGCCATCGCGCTCGCGTAGCAGAACCCGTCCATGCGCGAGCCTTCGGAAAAGTCGTAGGCCGTCTTGCCGTCGGGGCCGCGCGTGCTCTCGACCATCGCCCGGTAGAAGCGCTCCGCGTGCGTGGGTTTGCTCGACATCGCGAGCATCCCCATGGGGGTGAATGCGGACAGGAGGGGCATCAGAACACGTGGACGGTGAAGGCCCGATCGGCGGCGCTGCCCGCGGCGTTCCACGTGCGCGTGCGCACCGAGAGCGCGGATACCGTCTCGACGGAGATCATGCCCGAGGAGGTGCCGTTGATCGCCGCCATGGGCTCCGCGACCGACGCGGGGAGCGTGTTCGTGGGCCACGCGATCGTGGTGTCGCCGTCGCCGTTGTCCGTGATCGTGAGGTCCGCCAGTTCCATGTTGCTGCCCGGCGTCGAAAACTTGTAGACGCTCGGCGTGCCGCCGGAGAAGCGCACCGACACGATGAGCGCCGGGACCACCTTGCCCTGCGCGGCGAGTTGGCGCTGCCACTGGTTCAACATCGCGCTCGTCGGCATCGTCGGCGCGACGGGCGCGTAGTCGGCGTCGTCCACGAGCGACGCTTCGCCCATGGCCTCCAACGACGGACGCTGCGGGCCGCCATCGCCGCTCGCGAGATCCCAGGTGAGCGTGAGGGGAATCGTCATTGTGGGAACACCGCGAAGTCCGCGAGTTGAAGGAGGTACGCGCTGAGGCCGGGCGCGCCAACCGTGGGCGCCGACGGAAGCGACGTCGGCACCGTCAGCTCCGCGTCATTGACCGCGGCGACGCCGAGCACACTGGACACGAGTCGGTTGCTGACGGCGCTTGGCCACGACTCGGGATTCTCCGGCTGCCGCCGCTGGCGAATGCCCGGGTCGGCGAACGACGCGACCATCTCGCCCGGCCCGAGGCCGTCAAAGTAACTCACGACGGACGCCACGATCGAGTTGAGGCTGTCCGACCACGGAGAGGCAATGTCGCCGTCTGCGGGCACGTAGGCTTCGTCGCTCGCGTTGTTCGCGGTGTCGACCGTGATGGTCCACGAGAGTCCCGCGGACACGACGGTGACGGCGCCGATCCGCTTGTTGACGAACGCCTGATTGGCGGTGTCGTAGAACGCGATCGTTTGCCCCACCTGCGGCGCCGTCGTGCTCGTGCCCGTGGTGAGCCGGAACGACGTCGCCGTCGGCGTCACCGCGTTGTCCACGACCACCATGTCGCCCGCGATGTACGGGGGCCACGTGACGGCATCGGCGAACCCGTTGGCCCGCTTGCTCCACGTGACGGACAGAACGATCGAGACGTCCTCGCCGATGAGCTGCGCCGCCTTGATCCCGTCGTCGCCCGGGAAGAGCGCTTGGAGCGCCGCGCGGACGGCGGCGAGCTGGGCGCTGCTCGGGATGCGCGTGGCGCCGGGCGTCTCGGGGCGGAGGGTGAACGAGAAGGCCGTGACGCCGGGCCCCGTGACGCAGGGCCACGTGAACGCTTTCTGAATCCCGATGCCGGGGTACGCCTCGATCGCCGCGATGTACGCTGCGTCGTTGCCGCTCGCGGGGGGATTGGCGCGCTTCGCCTTGATCCGGATGCGGTAGTCGTCGTCGTTCTCTTCGTCGCGGCCGCCGGTGAGGCCGGCGCCGTCGCTCTGCTCGTAGACTTCGCACGTGGCGGCGCATCCGGGCCGCGGCGATACCCACGTGAGGATCGCGCCCGCGTCGAGATTGCTCGTCGGCCCCGTGTCGATCCCTTCGATCGGGACGAGGCCGCCGTCGGCGTACAGGTTCGTGACGGAGCATCGGTAGCGCTTTCCGGTGGGGGCGTACGTCAGTTCGTCGTCTTCGAAGATCGTGGTCCCGCCGGTTGCCGCTTCAACGACCGCAAAGCCGCTCGCGCCCGCCGGATCGAGCCGCGGGGTGCCGTCGGGCTCGCCGTGCTTCGCGTCGAGCGCGTCCCCCGCGGCGTCGTCCACGTTCGTGCTGCGGCCGATGACCACAGCGTCGTTGTGGAGGATCAACAGTTGTTCCGCGAGCAGGCCGGCATCGATGTCCGGTTGCGTGCCCGTCCCCACGTCGGCCGTCGGCACGCGGAGCTGGTAGTCGCGCTTGTATCGCCGGATGATCTCGGCGCGCGAGAACACCTGAACGGTGCCAGGAAAGACGTCGATCGCCATGTTACTGCGTCACGTTCAGGGTGCGCGCGCGGTCCGCTTGCGCGAGGAGGTTCTGGTAGTTCACTGCCACCTTGAAACCGCCGTAAGGCGTCGGCTCGTAGTCGATCCGGTCGATCCGGATCTCGCGGGTGTCCAGTTTGGGTTTCAGCGCGACGCGTACGGCATCCTCGACTTGCGCACGGGTGCGTGGCGCCCCGGCGTGCGTGATGCGGCGGAGCGGACTGCCGACGAGGGGCGAGGATCCGACCGTGCCGAGCGCGATGCCAAGTTGCAGCGCGACCCACTGGTCCACGGGGTGGACGTCTTCGTAGCGGCCGTCGTCATCCAGCGGGAAATCGGAGCCGTTGAGTTGGAACAGGATGGCGTGCGGCCGCGTGACGTTGCGCGGCGCCGTCGGTTCGGCGACGACGTCAAAGCCGGCGGGCCCGAGGCCGGCGCCAGAAGATCCCGCGCCGCTCACTCATCCTCCGTGAAGGTCACGAACGGCGCGACGCCGCGTTTGGGGGCGGGGAAACACAGCGCCACGTCGTCGCCCGTCCAGATCGTGAACGGCGTGCTTGGGGGGTAGAAAGTCAGGAGCGCGCTGGCGTCCAACGGCGCCGCGAAACGGATCGTGAACTCAAAAGGCTCGCTCATGTGCCGTTCACCTTCGTTGTGGCCACTCCCGCGAGTGCGGGGATGGTTTGCCCAAGCGTAGCGAGCGCGCTGTTGACCGCCGTCGCCCACGTGGTGACCGGCGTGGCGAGTGCCAGCGGCGTGCCGCCCGTCGCTGCACCAAGCTCCACGGTCGCCGCCTTCACCACGAGCACCGCGCCGCCCTGGTGCGTGAGGGTGATGTCGCCCGTGCTCGCGTTGACCTCGACCGTGCTCTCGCCGCTGCCGACGGGGACGCGGAGCTTTGCCGAGCCCGTGGCGCCGTCCAGGCGAAGCCACGTGACCTTGTTGCCGTCCAGGTGTGCATAGAGCCGGGACGACCCCTTCTCCAGCGCGGGAAGGGCCTCCGTGGCGCGCGGGTCGCCCATGACGAGCATGTGCTGCCCGCGCCCCTCGATCGCCCGGATGGCCGTCGCGCCGACGCCGGGAACGCCGTCGGTGTCCGCCTCGGGATCCCGCGGCCGACCGTCAAGCCCGAACGGGGAGAGGACTTCCGCTTGTGCCGCTGCCGGATCGTCGCCGTTGGCGTCGAATTGCGCGTGCAAAAAGCCGTCTTCGTACGCGGACAAGATCGCCTTGCCGACTTCCAATTCCAGCGTGTCGCTCATACGGCCGCGTCCTCTGCAAACACGAGGTCTTGGATTCGGAGCAACGTCAGTTCCGTCGTGGTCTGCGGCTGCCGGCGAAAGCCCACCTGCTCCACGTACCAGGGGCCTTCGATGCCGAACTCGTCGTCCTGCACGTAGACCACGGTGTCGGGCGTCCACACGGCGCGCTCGCCCGTGCGCAGCGTCGGGAACGTGTGCCCCGCGACCGTGCAGGTGTAGTTGATGCCGGCGCGGTTCGCTTCGGCGATGGTGCGGCGCGCGAGGTACTCGCCTTGCGCCGCGTTGGCGCACTTCGCGTCGCGGATGACCTTGGGCCGATCGAAGCCGAGCGCCACCATCTCCGGATCGGAGTAGGTCGCGCTGGACGTCGTGCGCCCGCTCTTCTTTCCGCCGCCGCGCCCAAGCACGACGCACTCGGAGAACCGCTTGCTTGTGTCGTTCGTGTACGTCGCGGAGAGAACGTTGACGATGTTCCCGCTGGTGCCGCGGCGCCGGACGAGCGCCGCGATGGGCGCCTGATTGCCGTCGGGGACTGTGAGGACGTATGCCTCACCATCGGCCGTCGCCCACACGCACAGGCCGCCGCGGTCCAGTTCCTTTTTGAGAAAGCCGTCGTAGTAGCGGTCGCCGGCTTTCGCGAGCATGGTGCTCTTTGCGTTCGCCGCCTTGTTCGCCGCGAGTTTTGCCTGTAGCGCGGCGTCGCTCGCGGCCGCGGCGGCCTTGTCGGCGAGGATCTGGTTGATGGCTTGCCCGAGGCCGTCCTGGAACGACGTGGCGACGATCGGATCGCGCTTCTTCGCGATGCTCGCCCCCGCCCCGCCGACGGCATTCAGGCCCGCTTGCGTGAGGCGGTTGGCCGTGTTCTCCGTCGCGATGACGGTGGCCTCGCCGGTCGCATCTTTGATGACCGAAAACACGAGGTCGCCGTACGTACGATCCTTGTAGGTCTTGTCCGCGCGGATGTACGCGTCGTGCAGGGTCGCGAGCACGTCGCGCCCGTTGAACGTGACCTCCGTGGCGCCCGACTGCCCTGCTCCGCGAAAGCCGTCCGTCCAGCCGGTGAAGCGCAGCGCCTCGGCGATGAAAATCTGAAACTTGGTGCGCGGCGGGTACTTGGCGAACAACTCCCGCGCGAGGCCGCCGTGCCCGAGGCGGAGCGAGAACGCGGACGGCTGCGTGAGGACGCCTTGCCGGACGTCGTAGCCTTCGGTGATGAGCAGTTCATCGTCGCCGAGCACGAGGCGCACGCGGTCGTTGACGTCGCCGCGGGTGTTGGGCTCGTACCGCATCAGGCCGCGTCCGGCGCGTACACGCGCAGTTTGGTGCCGGGGAGGATCGCGAGCGGATCGGCGAGCGCGTTGAGCCGCATGATCTCCAGCCCGCGCGAACCGTCCCGATAGAGCCGCTTGCTGACGAGCGAGACGGGCATCGGGAACGGCCCCGGTACTACGTACGACGTGATCGGCTTCTGCCCCTTGCCGGCGTCCAGCATGAGGCGGAGCGCCGCAAAGTGGAGATCCCGAAGCGCGTTGAGCGCCGCGTGGTTGCCGGGGATGTCAAACACGGGAAGCGCGCCGACGCGGTCGCACAGGGCCACGATGCCCTCCGCCTTGTACGAGACGGCGAGCACCTCTTGCTCCGCGCGCCCCTTGATCCGTTCGAGGTCCGCCACGAACTCCACGAGTTTGTCGAATAGGGAGTCTTCGATCTCCGCGTCCGCGATGGCCTGCTGAAACCCTGTGCGCGCGGAGAAGGTGGCCGCTGCGCGAGCGGCGATCAACTCGTTCGTGAGGTACAGTTCGGAACCGTCCTCGCGGAACGAGATCTCCATGCCGACGCCGGAGCGCCGCTTGACGTCGGCCTCCTCGTCCCACTTCGTCGCATACGCCTTGATCGTCCCGATGGTGGGCACCACAAGGTCGAACGACTCGCCGCTTTCGAACAGGTACCGAAGGCTCGCGAGCGTCTCGGGCCACAGCCCCGGCCACGCCTTGAACGTGCCGTGAAAGGGGCATGTGAAGTGGAAATCGTACAGGTTGCGTCCGAGTTTTTCCGGCTGCCCGCCGGGCGCGTGCGGGTAGATGTGGACGTGATCCCGCAGCGACCCGGAGATCCGAAGTCGCGTCCACGGAAACTCAAAGTCCCCGAACGCGGCTTTCTGGAGTTGGTCGTAGGCAGTCATCCGGGATCCGGGCCGGTGCGGTTAGAAGGATCCACCGAGGGGGTTCCGCTCGTCTGGTTGACGACGTGGACCTGCTGAACGGCATTCTTGGACGACGTGTATGCGGCAATGAGCGCGTCCATTTTGCTGGCGAGGGCGGCAATGTTCTCCGCGCCCATGCCTTTCGCGGCCGTTGTGGTCCCCTCCGCTCCGGCAATCGCGGCGCCGCCGCCGGTCATCTTGGCCCAGAAAATGTTCATGTACGACTGTTGCTCCACGCCGGCATCGCCATTGGCGACAGTCTTCATGGCTTCCAGTTCGGAACGTCCCCGGGCGAGCGCATCGATCGTGTCCTTGTCGATCGTGCCCGTCTCGCGCATCTGCTTGTCCGCCGCCGCCGCGAGCGCGGGGAGGTCCTTCGCGTTCGCCTCGGCCTGGTCCGCAACGTCGGTGTATTCCTTCGCGATGATGTAGGCCGCCGTCGCGAGAAGGGTCACAGCGCCGAGCGCGAGGCCCTTGCCCGCAAAGCCCGCGGCGAGGCCCGACTCCAGCCCCTTTTTCACAACGGCTTCGATGCCGGCGCGGAGGATCGTCTCGCCCGCGGCCCGGACCATCGAAGCGCCGACGAGCGCGAAGCTCGCCTTGAGCGGATTCTCCGCGACCCACGCGGCGAGCGCGCCGAGGTTGTCTACCGCCGAGATGATGGTCGGCGCAAGCTTGTCCATCTGCGGCAACACGCGCTCTGCCACGCGCGCGCCCACCTCGGTGAGCTTCGCGTTGAAGACCTCGATCTTCGCGGCGTTCGTCTTCATCCGCTCGGCGTGCGCTTCCTCGACTGCCGCCTTGGAAATCGAGGCTTTCTTGAGGCGCTCGAACTCCGCAGAGACAGCGTCGAGCCCCTTTTGCCCGCCGCCAGCTTGCCGGTAGACGGTGGCGAATCCCTCCACGGCGCGCGCGCCTTGGACGTTCGCGAACATCTTCTTAAAGCGCTCGGGGTTGCCCTGCGTCGCCGTCAGAGATTCCTTCAGGATCTCGAACGGATTGCGGACCATGCCCGACTTCGTCAGGACGTCGATCCCCTCCGCCTTGAACGCCGCGATGCGCGCGGGCGTCTTGAACGTGTTCACCATCGCGGCAACGCTCGTCGCGGCCTGCGTGGCACTCGCGGCGCCACCGCGCGCACGGGCCATCTGCGCAAAGATGCCCATCATCTCGACGTTCTTCGCGGAGTCGCCCTCGAACGCGCCCGCCGCCGCGCCGAGCTTGGCCATCTGGACCGCAAGGTCCTTCATCTCGACCGCGCCGACCTTGCCTTGACCGGCAATGGCGCGCATCACACTCTCAACGACTTTGCCCTTGTTCGGCACCTCGCCGAGCGCGTTGGACACGTCGCCCGCGGCGTCGACCATGTCCTCCAGTTCGGAGCCGGTCGCGCTCGAAAGCCGCGCGAGGTCCGCGAGCATGTCGCGGCCGGTCTTGAGGTCGCCGGTCTTCGCGACGAACTTCTGCAAGCCCTCCAACACCCGCTCGGGGTCGTAGCCGGCGGAGATGCCGATATCGCGAGCCTGGGTGAGTAGGCCGCCCGACGATGCGCGTGTTTCGTTGCCCTTGACGCCTGTGCCGATCGACGCGTTGGCGAGATCGACCGCGCGCTTCTCCATCGAAACGGCCTTGCCGATGATGGAGCCCATGTTGAGGTTGACGCCGGCCCCGCGGGCCATGTCCATGCCGAAGCGCCCCGCGGCGCCCACGGCACGGCCGGCGTAGCGCACAGACCAGTATCCGGTCTGCTCGGCACGTTTGGCCGCAGAACGCGACGCGTCCGCAGCGGCCTTTTCCTCTTGGCGCTGTTGGTCGCGAAAGTGCCTGTCACGGATGCGGGCGACGTACGCGAGCGCCTTCTCTTTGGCGCGCACCTCGCGCTGTGCGGCACGCTCGGCTTCGGTTGCCGCCTTGTCCGCGGCGCGCGCGGCCTCCGAAGCGTTCTGGCGATAGACGCTCTGCGTCTTCTTCGCCGCTCCGGCCATGTCGCTCTCGACCTGTGCGCGGGCCTTGCGAGACGCCGTGAGGATCGGTTGAAAGGCCGCTCCCACGTTGGCGTCGATCGCGACACCGACACGGATCTTGAGCGTGGACATGGGTCAGATCGCGAGAAGGTCCATGGCGCGGCGGAGAAGTCGGCGAGCATGGCGCACGGTGACCCCGTTCGCCGACGACCACGCCACCCCGGAGCCGAGTGCATCCACGAGGCGCGCGAGGTCCGCGTCGGACGCCTCCGGCGACAGGGGGCTGCGCTCGATCATGAGCGCGGTGATCTGGTCGAACAGGTAGCGCAACCCGCCCGTGGTGAGCGCGAGTTGCGCGTTGTCGTGCGCCATGTCGAGCCACGGTTTCGTTACGTCGTCGGGCTGCGTCGTGCCGCGGGCGACGATCCACGCGGCGAGCGCGTCGTTGAAACAGTCGACCCGCTCGTCGCCGTCGAGATCCTCGTCGGGGAAGTGGTCCCACGCCCGTTTCGCGGCCTCGGCGCGCGCCGTCTGGTAGTCCGCCTCGCTCACGAGGCGCAGCCCCACCATGACGGCGGCAGCGGGCTTGTCGGGCCACGTGTCGGCGAAGTGCCCCGGCTCCACGGCGACGACGGAAGCAGGCTCCGGCTTCGTGGCCGCGGCGCGCTCACGGAAGGTGCTCATTCAGGGCTTGGGCTCGTGTTCGTCGGAGAAGCGTTTTCGGAGCGCGAGCCAGACTCCGATCTGGGCGTCTGTGAGAGCACATGGAGCGCAGTCAAAGTACGCACGCAACTCCACCGCAAAACGGGCCGCAACCGGACGAAAGGGCCATCGTCGCCCTCGGGGGCGGAGCAGACGTCCATGCACCACGCGAGGAAGTCTTTCGACTCCATCGAAGACGGGCGCGGCGCACACTCATCTTCCCACATCTCTTGCAGCTCATAGAGGTAGCTGCGCCGGTCGCGATCGAGCCCCTCCAGAATCTCGTCCGCGCTCGCGAAGAACGGGCGCGGTGCATCGGCCGGCGACTCGTGATCGAGGCACGCGAGGAGCAAAGTATACACCTGCTTGCCGAGGTCGTAGATGGGCTCGCCGTCGCGCGGCTCTTTGACGCCCCGCGACTCGGCGAACGCGCGCGCCTTGGCCAGTGTCTCCGCTTGTTCGAGCCCATTGAGGGGGCGCACGTCGATGGGAATCGGTCGCTTCTCGGCGTCCTCGATTCCCTCGATCGTGACAGTCTTGCGGGCGCGTGTGCCCCGGATGATCTGCGAGAACTTCATGCGATGTTCGGGTCGCCGCCTTCGAAGTCGAACTTGCCTTCCAGCTTGCCCGTCTTGCGGTCGGTGTTGAACGACGCCGTCACGCAGCGCACGTCCACGCGGTGGAACTTGCCGTTGAGCGGCAGCGCCGCGCTGACGTATTCCTTGTTCTTGATGAGCGACACGACATCCACGTTGGTGCCGACGACAGGCACGATCGCGGTACACGAGAACTTCGTGGTGGTGGCGCCGTCGGAATGCCCGATGTAGCCCTCGGCGCCGAACTGCATCTCGTCGCCGCTGGTCATCGTATAGTCGACGGTGTGGGCCTCGGCGAACTTCTGGTCGCCGATGTAGAGCGGCGCGAATCGGATTCGTGCGTTTGCCATGGGTCAGCTCCTCACACGCTCGACGTCTCGCGCACGCTCACACCGATCTGGTGTTGCAGCGGGTGCGTGAGAACAGGCACCTTGGACATGATGCGTTTGGCGGTGTTGTTGTATTCGCTCGTGGTGAGCGTCGCCGTCGTCGCCGGCAGCGTCCACAGGTTGGCCGCGTACACGGACGCGCGGCGGTCTTCCACGAACGACGTCCAGCGCTTCGGCGTCGCGACGCCAGCCGGCGGATCGGGTTCCTCGCTCGCAGGGTCGTCGCGCACAGCGGGGTTGTTCGGCAGGAACACCGTGCCCCACTGGAGGGCGAGATCGTCGCGCACCTCATCGGGCGTGGCCGCGAATCCGACGTCGAGCGTTCGGTAGTCGGGATTGCTGCTCGTGAGGCTCTTCGTGGTGATGGCGCGCACGATCGACACGGTGCCGTCCGCGGCGCTGAGGAGCGGCGTCACCCCGTTGTCGAGCGCGGACACCTGGTTTGCCTCCGTCGCCCACTTCGCCCGACTCCGCTGCGCGCGAATGCCGTTCAGCACGTAGCCGTCGAAGTTGCTGTTGGGGTTGCTCTGCTCTTTCGCGAGTCGGGCCGCTGCGACGCGGGCCGCGATCTCGCTCGGGTGCGTCTCGCTCTCTTCCATCCACGCGAGTTGGCAGCGCGCGTTGTTGAGGGTTGTTTGCGCCACGGAGGTGGCGTTCGAGATCGTGTCGTTGCTCCCGAAGATCGCGTGCTCCATTCGGCCGACGGTGGGGCCCGCCTTGCTGTCGAGTTGCGTCTCGATGAGCGCGGCGTTGGTCGCGTCGATCGAGCCGACGGCGATGCGGTGGTACCGGCCGGCGTACGCCGTGGCGAGCGCCGCCGTGACGTCCTCGGTGCCCGAACCGGACGAGAAGAACACCCCCGTCTCGCCGGGGTTCGACGACAGGACCGCCGAGCCGCCCGCGAGGGTCGACGTGGACGCGGCGGGCTTCGTGAGGATGTTCTGAAAGATGATGAACGAGTTGCAGATCGCGCCGACGTTCTTCGTGGTGACGGTGACGACGCCGCTGGAGTTGGTGGCCGTCACGGGGAGGCGCGGATTGCCGTTGATGGCGTTCTTGATCGCCGTGGCCTGAACGGTCGGCGTCGCGCCGCTCGGCACCGCCACGCGCACGTCGACTCCGGCGATCGTGTAGACCCACTCGCCCGAGGACGTCGAGTCGGTGGCGATGGTGATCGTGGCCGTTGCCGCCGCGCCGCCGCTGGCCTGCGTCACCGCCAGGGCCTTGATCCGGATGCCCGCCTCGCGGCGCGCTTGGTAGCACATGCGCGCCAAGAGGGAGCCGGCGCCGCAGTAGGTGTCCGCCTCGTCATCGCTGCCGATGTCGACGATCTGCGTGTCCGGCGTCATCGATCCCGACGACGTCTTGAGCCCGATGAGGAGCAGGTACTTCGGGATGGAGCCCGACGAGATCCCGCCGGCCCCGTAGACGGTTTCGCCGTAGAACCCGGGGCGCTTGTACGTCTCGGGGAACCCCTGAATGATGATCGGCATCGGTCAGACTCCATCCTTCGAACGGGGGGCCCTCGCGGGCGCGGCCGCGATCTCGACGTCGAGCGGGAATTGCTCGGCCCACGAACTCATGTCCGGCGGCGCCCCGAACCGCTGAACGTGCAGCGCAATGGCCGCCGCGCGGGAAGCACGCCACTCCGCCATCGGTGGGGCGCCGTCGCGCGGGGCGAACAGGCACTTGCCGTCGGCCGCGGCGACGTAGTAGCGCCGGTATTCCACAGGCACCGCCAGCGGGTCCGCGGTGAACGTAAAACCGTAGCGCTCGCGGATGTCGCCGTCGGGGTGTCCGCGGTGGCGTGCGTCGCGCTCCTTGGCTTCGATGCGCACGCGCTCGGCGCACACGAACAGGGGGGCGCCGGCCTTGTGATCCGGATCCCACGGGCAAGCGCCCGCGAGCCGTCCCGTCGCGTCGAGCGCGTGGTACGGATTGCAATAAACTTTCATGAATGCCTCAAGCGTCGTATTCGGCAGTCTCGATCTCGGTGTCGTCCTCGCGGCGGAACGATGCGTCCACGCCGCCGAGGGCCGCGAATTGGCTCAACACGCTGTCGACGTCTTCAACGTCCTCTTCCAGTTTTTCGACGGCCGCGAACGAAAATTCGAGCGCGTCGTAGTTCAGCGCTGGGCCCTGCTCCACGCCGGCCACCACTGGCTGAATAGGCAGCATGCGCGTGCGGTAGTTCGTCATCGTGAGCGATACGAGCCCGGCGCGGCCCAGCACCAGAGTGCCGAGCCCGGCACGCGCGCCCGTACCGAACGTGAGCGTGGCCGCCGTGCCGGCCTGTGCGTCGACCGCGATCGACGCCACGGAGGATAGGTCGTAGTCGCCCGAGAACGTTCCGAGCGCGGCGCCGAGGGTGGCGGTCGACGTGATGGTCACTCCGAGGCTGTTGAGCCCCGTGAAGACCACGAGGGATCCGGGGACCAGCGATGCGAGCGTGCCCGCCGTGGTGACCGTCGGGGGGCGGGGCGGGTCGATCGCGCCCGTGCCGATGGCGCCGTTCAGGGCAGCGCCGGAGTAGCTTTGCGCTGTCGCCGCGCTGGCGATCGACGTCTTGAGCGACGTCGTCGCCGCTGCCGTGGTAACCGAAAAGTCGTCCGTGTCGCCCGTCACCTGATAGGCCGGGTCGCGCCCCTTCTTGAGCGCGAAAGACACGAGCTTGGCGAGGCCGCCGAGGAACGGATCGCGGACCGTCTGCTTGTCCTGCTTGGCGGGCGGGAAGATCCAGAGGGCCTTCCACACGGCGGTGTCCACGCGCCAGTCCGCGGCGAGCCATTCGTCATCGCCGGACTCACGCCAGAGGAACAGCGCGGGGAGATCCTTGTCGTTGAACTCCCGCCGCGGGTCCTCGGGGTTGTGCGTGAACACGCTCCGGATCGGCGAGGTGCCGTCGGGGCCGAGTTTGGCGACCGCGGCCCACGCGACGGAACCATAGGCGTTGACGAACGCTTGCAGGTAGTCGGCGACCACCGTCAGCGCCTTGTCCGTGGCCGCTTCGCCCGTGGCGGGAGCGGCGAGCGGCAGCGCCGTGCCGCCCCAGGAATAGCTCATCGGAAGCGCTCGCCGGCCTTGTGGATCAAGGCGTCCAGTTGGGCGTTCAGGACCGACTCGGCCTTGAGGTACGCCGGGCCCATGAACGGGGCCGGCGAGGTGCCCGGGTGCCTCACGAAGCGGGCGAACCGCATGGCGCCGCCGGGTCCGCCCTCGAACCAGCGAAGCGCGGTCCGGTGCGTCCCGACGTCCGTGTCCGCTCGTCGCGATTGGCTTGGACGGAGCGGCCCTTTGAGGTTGCCGCCCGCCATCTTGGGGCGGATCTCGTGAGCTTTGGTACCGCTTTCGACGAAGGACGAGTATTCCGCCGGGCTACGGATCTCCCCCTCGGCGCCCGCCGCGGACGATTGCACGATGATCCAGTGGATGCGCTTGCGGAGCGCACCACTCTGGTCCCTGAAGCGGCCCTGTTTCGCCGTGAGCGCCGCCGCTTGGCAAGCCGCCGCTACGACCGTGTCCGCGCCGTGCTGGAGGTCTGTGACGAACCCTTGCACCGCGCGGAAGAAGTCGGCTTCGCCCTCCAGCGTGACAGAAAACACTAGGCGAAGTCTCCCATGTTATCGAAGAACGACTCCGGCGGGTCCGGGTTCGCGTCCTCGCCGATCGCGCCCGTGGTGCCGCCGACGTTGCGGGGCGGATCGGGGGGCGCGAGCACCGTGACGGTGTGCGCCTCGCGGAGCCGCTTTAGCTCCTTGTCGACGCGGTCGAATAGCTTGTGCCCATCCGCGCGCACATGCTCCGGATGCCGCATCGCCATGTAGGCGTGTGCGGTGTCCAGTGCGAGCCGGCGGAGGGCGGGTGGGATGGCGTCCAGCGTGGGGACCGCCGTGTGGTTGCCGTAGTAGTATTCCAGCACGTAGCTGGAGGCGTCTTCGATGAGCTGCTCCACGGCCGGCGTGTCGACGAACCCGTCGTCATCGTCGTCGTAGATTTGAAGGAGAACCCTCGCGCTGACACGTAGTTCGATCTCTCCCTTCGTGATCAGCGCGAGGTAATCGTTCGCCATCTCAGACCCGCTCGAACTCCTTGAGTTTGACGACCGACGGCGCCGGGAAGTAGCCGAGCGTCGGCCCCATCGCGAATGGCTGCTCCTTGCGCTCCGGGAACGTCAGGAACGCGCCCGCGAATCGACCGCGACTCGTCCACCGCGCGAGGAGGAAGCCGGGCGGAGGGGGCTCTTCCGCGCCCGCCGGACGGTCCGGCGCGACCGTGGGCATCATCTCGCCGACGGCCGGCGCATCGCAGCGCTCGAACATCCCTTTCAACTTCGTGACCGATGCCGAGGGGAAGTAGCCGAGCGTCTTGCCGAGGCATCCCTGTCGCTCTGCGCGATCGGGGAACGTGTAGAAGGGCCCCGCGAACCGACCCGCACCGAGCCACATGGCCAGTTCGAAGTCGGCAGGGAGCGCGGGAAGGTCCGGGGCGATGGCAGCGGGCGCGAGCGCCTGAGACTCCGGCGGGGCCGGCTCGGGTTGCGCTGCCAAGCGCACGGGGGCGTCGTTTCGCTTCGGTCCCTCGGAAGGGGCCGCCGCGGGCGCCACGCCGGCCTTTGCGGGCTCGACGTGGACGGGGGCGGGCTCCGCTGCGACGGCCGGGGAGACAGGCTCCACGGGCGCCGCAGGGGCCGCGATGACGCTGGGCGGCCGGTTGCCGCCCTTGGGGAAGTTGTTGCCCGCCATTCAGGTCACGCCAGGCAGTTGGTGAGGAGGAAGCCGGCGCGGGCCGCCACGACCTTGGGCTGCCAGGCGTCGCTGACCTTGACGTAGTACCCACCACGGCGCGACTTGCGGCGATCGTAGGTGACGTCCGTCATCTTGCCCTGCCAGTCGAAGCAGAACCCGAAGCTGTAGTTGTCCTTTTTGGGGACCGTCGAGACGCGGGCGACGCCGAAGTATTCGCCCCAGATCCGATCGAGCGCGATGGTCTGGCCGATGTTCGCGGTGTCCTGCCACGCCTTGCCGACGAGCAGCTTGTCGAGCCCGAAGATGCCCGCGATGAGCATCGGCGACGCGAGGCCGGAGCCGGTGTACTTGTAGAGGTCGCGCACCTCGGGGTGCCGCGCGAGCACCTTGTAGACGTTGTAGCCGCACCACCCGACGAGCTGCGTCGGGCCGGGGCCACCGAGGCACGCGCCCACGGCATCCTGGATATCCTTGACGGGCGTGCCGCCGCCAGCCGAATCCCACTCGGAGCCCGCCTGGATGGCGGTCGTGTTGGTGCCGTAGTTGCCCGACGTGGTGAGGACCGTCGCGATCTCCTTCTCGCGGTTCCACTCCAGGCCGTCGTTGGCCTTGTAGTTCGCGTTCCCGAGCAGATCGAGCGGCGCGTCCGCGTTGGAGATGTTGTCCATGTCGACGTACTCCTCCAGCGCCTTGCCGGCGCAGAAGTAGGACGCGGTCTGGTCGATGTTCGTCTGGAGTTGCTGGACCTGTCCGCCCGGACCGATGTCCGCCGACGGATAGGCGAGGTAGTCCCGATCGCTGTAGACGCTGTATTTGTCGGACTGCTTCGCGACCATGGCGAGCGGCATGATCTGCGTGCCGATGAAGTCCTCGTTCGCGAAGCGGATCGACAGGGTCGACAGCGACGCGTCCACGTGGGGCGGAGCGCCGGCCACATCGCGGAGGTGGACGAGCGCACGCTGCGCCTCGCTCACCTTCTCGAAGATCTCGCGCTCCTTGTCGGGGATGCGCGCGTTGGAGTTGGCCGCCAGTTCGGCCGCGACGCGGTCGTAGACGGTGAGCGACGCGCCGAAGCGCTCGTGGGTCACCTGGAACTCGCGGGCGCGCGCCGTGCGCTGCATGCGCGCGATCGTCTCCGGCGTCCAGTCGCCGAAGAGCTTGTGGGTATCGGGGATGTCGAGGATTGCAGACATGAGAAGGACTCCGCGCGGCGCGGACGGCCGCCGAAAAAGAGGGGTGGTCCGCGCGCGAAAGGGCCGCGCGGCGAGGTGGGTCAGGCTTTGACGCTGGAGGGGTTGACGCCGACGTTGAGGCCGACGTAGTCGCCCGCCACGCCGGACTGGAGGAACTGGCCGCGGATGTATTGGACGGTGGTGCCGCCGCCGACGGTGGCGGCATCGGTGAAGCCGTCCGTGGTGCGCACCGCAAACTTGCCGCGGGTTGCGCCGCCAGTGCCGACGAGCACGGGGATCACGCCGGGGCTGCCGTACATGACCACCGAGGCGGGACGCCCGGCGACGTTGCCCGAGTACGTGACGCCGATCGCGAGCGCGTCGGAATCGGTGGTGGCGGCGAGGAGGGTGTCGCTGCTGTTGAACTTGACCTCGACGCCCTTGGCGAATGCCGGCTGCGAGTCGTTGGCGAACGGGATGACGAGAGCGAACTCCAGCCGCTCATGAGCGCGAACTGCCATGATCGTGTCTTTCTCTGTGGAAGGGGTGCGTCAGCCGGTCAGGCCGTCGCGGGGATGTCGAGGAGCGCGGCGAAACCTTCGCCGGAGCGCGTGGCCGCGAGCGGCTTGTCCGTCCCGGCCGAAGCCGCGCGGGTCTTGTCGTCGGGCGCCGCGAGGGGTGCGCCCGTGGTGATCGGCGCCGTCAGCAGGCCGATGTCGCGCCGCATGTCCACGGCCGCCAGGCGCTCCGCCCAACGCTTCTGGCCGAGCGTGCGCGTCGGGTTGCCCGCGGCGTCTTTGGGCGACTCGGGATCCGGCGCCGCGTCCGCGAGGAACAGGCGCGCCAGGTGGATCTCGGCGTCGCGCTCGTGCGGTTCGATCTTCTTGCCGACGCGCGCGTCCACCTCGCGGGCGGCGCCGTCGATCAGGAGCGTGGCGAGGCTGCCCCGCGCTTCCGCGAGTTTGCCCTCCAGCGCCGTCGCGCGCTTCTGTTCCGAGTCGAGCAGGGCCCGCGCCTCGATGAGCGCGGCGCGTTCGGCGGTGAGGGCCGTGCGCGTCTCCTCGATCTCCGCCGCGCGCTTCATCGGCAGCGGCATGTTGGCGGCGCGCACCTCGACAGGCGCCTCGCAGTGGGGGCAAGCGACGTCGAACGTCGCGCCATCGTCGGTCGCGCGCACGGCGCGCTCGTCCGTCTGAACGGTCTTCTTGGTGGGGGTGGCCATGATGTCTCCGAGCCCGTGCGCGGGCGTGGTCTGAGGGATTGCGGGGGCAGCGACAGGCGCGCCCCGGGTGAGAGTCTTGTCGGCGGCAAAGCGCGCCAGCACGTCACGCATCTCGACGCGTCCGCCGGCAGCGCGCGCCATCTCGCGGGCGGTCGACACGATGTCGCGCTGCGCGAGCGCCTTGGGATTCGAGGGGACGTTGACGGCGCTGATCTCGCGCAACTCGTTCTTGGCGAAGACGACGATCTCGCAGCCGTCGATCATGCGCACCTCGCACTCACCAGGCGCGAAGCCGACGGAGAACGCGCGGAGGATGCCCTTCTCGAACTTCGTCGCGACGTCGCGGTCGAACTCCGTGGTGTCATCGAAGAGCGCGGTAGCGAGCAGTCGCTTGCCTTCCACGCGGACGTTCTCGCACGTGCCGATCGCCGGCACCGGCTCTCCGCGCCCGTGCATCCACAGGAGCACCGGGTTGTCTCGGTAGCGGTTCAGACGGCCGTCTTCGGCCCAGTCGGCGAGGAGGATGCTGTCGTGGGAATCGATGTCCTCGGTGCTGGCGACGAAGTCGACGGCGACGACGCTGCGGTTCGCATCCTTCGGAGTCGGGCGCGGCTCTCGGCGCACAGCGCGCACGTGCGCAGTCCGCACGAGCATTCCATCCGGTGGCTCATGTCCGCCGTCTCCGGTCGGTTCGGGAGGCGCGTTGCGCGATGCTCCGATGTCGCTTTGTCCACGGGCCTTGTCCTTCTCTTCGTTGACGAGAGTCTTCATTTGTTGCTCGCCCAGCGTCCCCACCACAAGCCACTTGATCTGCGCGATGACGCCGGGCGCCCGCTTGTTCTCGTAGTGTCGCGCCGCCCACGCCTCGCGGAGCCGGACGGCCTTCTCTTCGGCGCGCGTCTTCGGGGTGCCGCCCTGCTTCTGGACGCGGGAGAGGATGGCAAACTGCGCGTTGCCGCGGATGTTGCCGCCGAGCCCCCACACGGCGGGGTGGTTCGCCTTGAGGTCTTGCGCGTACGCCAGATCGAACCGCGCAAAGGCGCTGTTCCGGAGCGAGACAGCCTTATCGTCGCCGGCTTTGGGGAAGTCGGTGGGCATGGTCACACCACGTGCGAGCGCAACATCCACCCGAGTTTTTCGACGTCTTCGATCACGCTCTGCAACGCGTTGCAGTCAGCCACGAGGCGCATCTCTTCCGCGCGCTCGTAGGCGCCGCACAGGTCGGCCACGTAGGTGGCAACGGCCACAGCAAGGTCACCGCACAGAGCCTCGCCTTGCGGGTCTTTCACGGGCGCAACGGGGACGCTTGCCGCGGCGCCCATCGGGTCCACGGCGCCGAGCGTGGCGGCGCGCTCTGCAAGGCGATCCACGGCCGCGCCGATGCCCGCGTACACGTCGCCAAAGAGCGCGTGGAGTGGGCCGAACGCCGGGCCGCGGACGGCCCAATGCGCGCGTTGCGCGAACAGGGCGAGCGACAGCCCGCGCACCACGAGCGCGGCGTGCATCTCGGCTGCTTGCGCGCGGATGGCGTCAGGGCTGGGCGTCGGGCTCGGGCACATCGGTGCTTTCGGTTTCAAGGTCGTCCAACGCGGCACACTCCGCGGCGTCTTCGTCCGTCTCGGGGCGGAACACGCCTCGACAGGCGGCGAGCTGCTCGCGGAATGCGTCGAGCGATAGGGCGCCGATGCGACCGAACATCGCCGGAGCGGTGTGCTCGCGGTAACAGGCTTCGGCGGACTCGGCGTTCTGGAAGCCGAGCATGCCTTTCGGTTCGTCGTAGTAGCCCGTGGACGCCTTGCACTGCGTCACCACGTAGACGTTTTCCGCGTCGTGGTAGGGGCCCACGTACACGTCAAAGTCTTCGCCGTCGTCCGCGAGCACGCCGGGCAGGTA